>CEWG01214061.1_pt1 | contig 11017 bp, 8 predicted proteins | sample 361411 | NCBI WGS metagenome assembly CEWG01 (sample SAMEA2622173, study PRJEB7988) | marine metagenome | biome: marine biome (ENVO:00000447); feature: surface water layer (ENVO:00002042); material: "saline water (ENVO:00002010), including plankton (ENVO:xxxxxxxx)" | depth 5 m | reverse complement strand
ACCAATAATTTCAGGGGTTTGGCCCACCTTGCAACAGAACGGGCCACTTTTTGTAAATAGTTTTATGTTCGAAATGTTTGCAATTATGTGTTTAACATCGTGGCCTGATGATATAATGACCAGTGTTGTTGACTGCACAACCTATTACGAAGATCCACCAAAAATATACAAAACTGTAGACGAATGCAATCTAGCCTCATATAAAAAACTTGAAGAAACTATAGACGGATTTTATGAGATGCGTGTGGATTTCAAATCTATACAAGTAGGTTGTAGCAAGATTGATAGTTAAGTTAAGCCTAACTTAAGGTACTGCTGGCCTCGTTAAGATCAAGTGCCTGTTGAACCTTATCCCTATCATGCTGATTCAAGTTATTGAGTAGCCTATTACTTTGATCGAATATGTCTCTGTTGGCTGTGTCTAGTGCCAATTGTTCACAGCATTTTGTTATCTGCTGTGCGGAGGTCAGTAGATCAAATCCTTTGGTGCTTATTCTGTCATCACGTTTGGCCTTGTTGGCAACCGCGTCCAAATCCAAGTGATCCACAACGTCGGGCAGTCCACTACTTGCCAACACTTGGTCTATGATCGCACTCTTGTCTGAGTCTGTGGTAGCGTTGTAGAGTGGATTCAGAGATGCTTGGTTTCCCTGGTATTCGGTAAAGTAAGTTTGCCAATTAGTGTTCTGCGCCACCTTTGCCATTAATTCTCGTAGATCGTCATCATCTGCCAAACCAACATAGGATTGATATTCCGATACATTTTTTAGATAAGTTCGTATTCCAGAAATATTGCTTTTTTCAAGTTGCACCTGCACATTTATTTCTTCTCTGATTGCAATCAGATCGGTTGTAGGATCTCCTGTAATTTCTGTGATACGAGTATTTAGGGTGGAGAACATTGTAACAATAGAGTTTACTCTGTTGTCCAAACTTTGCTGGAAGTCTGTGGAGTCATCTGTTATGGTTGTAAGGAAAGTTCTTAAGTTATAATTCGCCACGGATGCGTTTGTGATGGCCAAATTCAAAGCACTTGTTCTCCTTGAATTAGTATCAATCAATTCCATAATCCTTTTTAATCTTGTAAACACAGGCGCCGAACTGTCTTCGGTTTCTGAAAATATATTGTTTAAGGTGCCCAAGTGATCATTTACTGATCTTGCTTTGTCCTTGGCAGGTACTCCGTATAAACTTGGTATCAAGGTCTGTAAAGATTGTACAGAGCTCAATATTTCCAAAAAATCTCCTTGTCCGTTATCCAACGTACCTGTTATTGCAGGATCTCCAGGTATGATCGATCCATCTAAAATACTGTTTGTGTGCCTCACAACGTCGTTTAGGTACCGTCCAATTTGTAGGTGAGGTTGGGCGTTGTATATAGTTTCTAGTGCGTCATTTTTTTGTGTCTGCGTTAAGACAGCATTGTCGTGTATTGCTTCATCAACGGCAAATTGAGAAAGAATAAATTGATGTCCATCGTCTTTGTCAACTGCCTTGATGTCATTGATTGCATTCTCTACGGCCTGGTTACTGAAATCAGGATCTGAATTTACGAGAGATGATAAGCCTTTGTTTACTGTCATTTTTATCCGTTTGCGAACACGTTTGGTGAACCCTGTATCATACTTCCTAGGTCAGCACTATCACCTACCCGTGCGACCGGAACGCCTTGCACAAACACGTTTGGTGATCCTCTTCTTATTGATGCACCATGCATTTTACAACACGTGGTCTTACCACATGGCACTAAGATAGTGTGCCTAATTAATGAGTCACCTAGCCTTAGGAATGATATTCCATTTCCGAACACAGAATTCTGTGAGGCAATGCACCCTATCGAAGGAGTACAAAGGTGTCCTGTCCTTGCTCTGTCTACTCTGTTTCTTGACATTCGTGGCATATGGATATTTATTGCCGACAAAAAGTGCTATGTTTTCTTGTTGCGGAGATGTATTGCGTCGGGTATCAGCCGTGGTTTTTCTGTCCAACCAACTACCGGAGCCAGTATCAGGAAGTAGGCAAACCAGTACGCAGTGCCAATCCTGCTTAATAATATCCAGCCACCTTCTGCTGGCATGGCTCCACAATACATCAATAGGAAGAAGTCACCAACTAGAAACCAAGTGAACTGTTTCCATATTGGCCTATATATGGAAGATCGTATTTTAGATGTGTCCAACCATGGCAGTAAGGCCATCACCCCAATAGCGGAAACCATTGCAATGACACCACCCAACTTATCTGGTATCGCCCTCAATACAGCATACCAAGGCAAGAAGTACCATTCAGGAACAATGTGGGCAGGTGTCACCAAAGGATTTGCTTCTATGTAGTTGTCAGGGTGCCCTAATATGTTTGGCACGTACATCAAGAATAGCATAAAAATTAATAGGAAGACCAAGAAAGCGTACATGTCCTTCATAGTCACGTATGGATGAAATGAAACTGTATCTCGTGTGTCCTTGGGTTCTACGCCTGTAGGATTGTTTGAACCTGTCATATGTAAAGCAATGACATGAAACACTACAACCAAAACAATTATAAATGCAATCAGCCAGTGTAAAACGAATGCTCTGTTTAGAAATGCATCTCCCACTGCATAATCTCCCCATAGCAATGTTACAATGGAATCACCAACAAGTGGAATAGCACCAAATAAACTTGTAATTACTGTGGCTCCCCAATAACTCATTTGTCCCCACGGTAAAACATATCCAAGGAAAGCAGTTGCCATCATTAAAAAGTATATAATAATTCCAAATATCCACATCAGTTGTCGCGGTTCTTTGTAAGAGCCAAAATATAATCCGCGGAACATATGTATATAGACAGCAATGAAAAAGAACGATGCCAAGTTCATGTGTGCGTACCGTATCAGCCAGCCACCGTTTACATCTCTCATGATGTGTTCGACACTAGAAAATGCTTCTGCCACACTTGGCTTGTAGTGCATACCTAACACCAGGCCAGTGGCAATTAATCCTAGTAATGTAAATGTTAGAATAGCACCAAAACTCCAAAAATAGTTTAGGTTCTTTGGCACTTGGAAGTCAAGATATTCATGCTTGAACATTCTAAATATCGGTAGCCTGTTGTCCAACCATCCAAGCGGTCCGGTGAAAGGCGATGTATTATCTTTTACCTTATTGGTATGAACAGGTTTGTAATCCTTATTATCCATATGTAGATCTTATTAAAGTTTAAATTTGCTAAACTGGCCTTTTTTAACATCTTGCTTGATGCCACCAACAATGTAGGATTCTACTTCAGTCTCTTGTGGTGCCACCTGCATACCTTTTGATGATAGCCAGTGCTGTGTCCATGGCAGTGGGTTAGTGCCTGCCGGTTGATCAAATATCGGATCATATCCCAATGCTTTTAATCTCTTGTTTGCTGTCCATTCCACGTAGTTGCCTAGAAGTTTTTCATTTAGTCCGATAATAGAACCATCCTTGAACAAGTGTTTTGCCCATGCCTTCTCTTCTTCAACACAGTCTTTGAACATCTGTATCACAGTTTTTTCTGTGCCTTTGATTGCTTTGGTCATTTCTGGATCATCGCCCTTGTGCCATGCTTTTATTACGTGTGTGGACAAGTTCAAGTGTGTTGCTTCATCTCTTGCGATAAGCGAAAGTATCTTTGCCGAACCTTCCATCAGTTTAAGTTCACCAAATGCAAAAGTACAAGCAAATGATATGTAAAATCTCAAACCTTCTAACAAGTTCACTGTGTTCATTGCTAGGTATAATTGTTTTTTCAATTCAAGCATATCAACTTTTTTGCCAACCGCGTAGTCTAGTGCCATGGCTCCGAACTTATCATACTCGCCAGTGACTGATTTTGCTCTCTTTAAAATTTCTTTGTCGTTTACAATAGTGTCAAATACTTCCGTTGGGTCTGGATACACATTCTTCATTATGTGCGTGTATGATCTTGAGTGTATTGTTTCGAAGAAGTCCCAAGTAACAATACATCCTTCCAGTTCAGGATTTGAAACATAAGGCAGGAACATAAGGCTGGGTCCTCTGCCCTGCACACTGTCCAATAGTGTTTGATATTTTAGATTACTTGTGAATATGTGTTTCTGTTCAGGCCTAAAAGTTTGAAAGTCTGCTCTATCTTTTTGCAAACTTACTTCTTCTGGTCTCCAGAAATAACCAATCATTGTCTGGTTCAGTTTATCGAACTGTGGATACTTGAATTGATCATATCTTTGTACCCCACCGTCCTCGCCAAAGAACATAGGCTGTTTAGTAAAGTCAACTTTGCCCTGGTTAAAAACTGTTTTTGTCATAATAATTCTTTAATGTTAGATTGTACAGGCTTCGCACTCACCGTCGTCTGCGGTACTACTTATCTGTTGTTCAACATTTTCAGGTTCTAAGATGACGTCCTCTCCTTCATCATCTTCTGCTGTTCCTATGCCTGCAGGTTGCACATCTTCTTCTTCACCTTTGAAGTCATAAGTGTTTTGATAATAACTTGTTTTCCAACCATATTTGTAAGCAACCAACATGTCTTGTGCCATTGCAGACAATGGTACTTCATTATTTTCATAGTGTAATGGATTATAACTCCAGTTGCCTGATATCGCTTGATCAAAATACTTTTGCATCATTGCCACGACATTAATATATCCTTCGTTGCTAGGCATATCCCAGAGTAATGTATAGTCATTTTTAAGTTTTGGAAAACCAGGTGCTATCTGTTTCAATGGACCTTTTTTACTTTTCTTAATCTGCAACATCGCTCTTGGTGGTTCTATGCCGTTTGTTTCGTTACTGACAACGGAAGAACTTTCAGATGGCATTTGTGCAGACAATGTGCTGTGTCTCAGACCATACTTCGCTATGTCTTTTCTTAATGACTCCCATGCCATACGTTGTTTGTGTGGCACAATTTCGTCTACTTCTTTTTTGTAATGGTCTATTGGCAGTTGACCATCTGCATATTTTGTTCTAGCGAAACCTTCACATTTGCCTTTTTCTTTTGCAATATCGCAACTTGCTCTCAACAGGTAATATTGAAATGCTTCAGAAAGTCTGTCTACAAGTTCCCATGCTCCTTTTTCATAATACTTTACATTATTCTTTGCAAGGTAGTGTGCAAGACCAATGTAACCAATACCAAGACTTCTTCTTGCTTTTGTGGATACTTCGGCCGCCTTCACTGGATAGTCTTGGTAGTCTATTATTTGCTCCAGAGCCCTAACACTTAAATCACAGATGTTTTCTAATTCATTTAAATCATTCAATGCACCAACGTTTACAGCAGAAAGAATACAAAGTGCTATCTCACCTTGGTCATCGTGTATATCTTGTATTGGTGTTGTGGGCAGTGTAATTTCTTGACATAGATTACTCATTGACACTTTATCTTTGAAACTGCTGTGCGAATTACAATGGTCTAAGTTCATAATATAGATACGGCCTGTCTCTGCTCGTTCTTTTAATAAATCAAAAAACAAATCCTGTGCCGCAACTTTTTTCTTTGGAATAGTTTTATCTGCTTCGTATTTTAGATACAAGTCATCGAATTCGTCTGTTCCAAACGCTTCATACAATCCAGGAGCCATGTGTGGAGAGATCAATGTGATCTCTTCTTCGTTCATAAATCTCTCATAGAACAGTTTAGAAATTTGTATTGAGTAGTCCATACGTCTCACTCTGTTGTCTTCTGTACCTTTATTGTTTTTCAATACAAGGATGTCTTCAATCTCTGGGTGCCATATAGGAAAGTGAACTGTTGCGTTTCCGCCACGCACACCATTTTGTGTACAACATCTCACAGTTGATTCGAATTTTTTTAGGAACGGAATGACTCCAGTGTGTTGAACCTCCCCTCCTCTTATTTTAGAATTGATTCCTCTGATACGTCCTGCGTTTATTCCTATGCCTGCTCTTCTGGCAACATATAAACCTATGGCCATGTCGCTTGAAAAAATACTTGGCAATGTGTCATCACTGTCCACTAGAACGCAAGAAGCAAATTGCCTGATAGGAGTTCTCACACCTGCCATAACAGGAGTGGGTATGTTAATTTTGTGCAATGATATTGCATCGTAATATTTTTTTACATATGACATCCTGGTCTTTGTAGGATAGTCTGCGAATAGTGTTGCCGCGATCATCATGTACATGTCTTGTGGTGTCTCATAAAGTTGACCTGTGCTTCTGTCTTGTACAAGATACTTGTCACATATTTGTCTTAGGCCTGCATAAGTGAATTTTAAATCTCTGTCTCTTCTGATCCATGTATTGAACTTCTTTAATTCTGTTTTTGTGTACTTGTCTAGTATGCCTTTGTCATAGACGCCAAGTCTAATATTCCTTAAGATTAATTTCAATAATGGAATATATTCATACTGACCGTGTGCCTCTTTCCTCACATCATAAGATAAAAGTCTTGCCGCGGCATATTGATAGTTTGGTGCTTCGAGACTGATAAGATCATTTGCTGATCTTACTAAAACGTTTTGTATATCTTTGGTTGTCATTCCGTCATAGAATTGTATGTTGGCGTTCATTTCGATAAGAGAACTAGAAACTCCGGAAAGACCTTCGCAGGCCTCTTCGACTACAAAATGAATTTTGTTAATGTCAAGATTTTCTAGCCTCCCATCTCGTTTCTGAACTTGAATCGTAGATGAGTTTGTGTTTGGCATAATTGTTTTATAATTTTTTGTTTTGATTTTTGTTTTTGTTGTGTCCATATTTATCTAAATCCTGCTTATCTACTTTTTTGTTGTCTTTCCTGTCACCTTCATACGATAAAAATCACCACGTCGTTTTGTGTTTTTATTATGTACTAATATTAAGATAAAAAAACTTTTTTGTCTAGTGGATAATAGATTATTCTATACACAACTTTGAATTTAAGTAGTCGATTAAGTACTGCTCAAAATGTTTATATTCAGTTGCTCCATGATGGTTTGCATATGGATGGACTCCCACACGCTTATTTTCAGGTAATTTGTTATACATAAAGTGATTACCACAAAAAGAAAATAAATCAATAATGTTTTTATTATTTTTAATAAGGTCCAGTTTAGTAAATCCTTGGTAACCTGCCAAATGTTTCTCTTCAAAGTTGTTTACCATGTCGCACATCAAATACTCTATTCCGTTTGCTTCGAAGAACGATGCCAATGATATTATTTCAGTAAAAATCTTGTCCCAATATGTTCTGACGTTTGGAATGCAACCATGATAGTATGGTACTAACTTTTTTAATTTATCTTCAGACACGTTTTCTAGATCGATACGGTCTAAATCAAGATGGGGTTCTTCTAGAAGAGGATGCCATGTGCCATCCAGGGTGTCGTCCTCTTTGGCTATTGCCATATCCCATCTGTGGGCATAAGTTATCGGAATAATAGCAAACCTAGGTTTGCCATTTTGTGCTACCCATTCGATAGTAGATCTTAATGTTCGAGCAAATCCGGTGCCGACTTTACCAATGTTGACAATTTTTGAACAACCTAAATGATTTTTGAATTCTTCGCTGACATTCCAAATACGTGCAAAACTGCAACCATTTATTAACAATGTCATTTTATTACACTAATATCTGTACTTGATATTCCATGGTAACGTCTGTGCTTGAATCAGACGTTGTTGTGAATTGCACACGAAGAGTGTCGTTGCCTGCGGTTGAGTCACCGTCCGAACTTTTTGCTGTCAAAGTTGTACCGACATCCGACGTTTCCTCGTAGTCGTCGTTGAACGTGCAGATCTCACCTGCCGCACTTATAGTGAACACTCCTGTTCTGTACTTTGCTCCGCGGTTCATTTTGTAAGTGATCCTAACACCTTTGTCAAGAAAGCCAGGAAGATATATTCCTGTATCGGTGGCCGTCGATGTGTTGTCTGCTAAAGTAATCTGTCTTACTGCTTTTGTGTGTATTGCTATACCCTGCACCTCAGGTGGAGTATTAGAAGGTTTTGTGCTGTCTCCAAAGTCTGTGTCCCGAAGATCAGTCCTTTCGAAAAAGTCCATAATAGAACTACACTCATCTTGGTCATATTGAATGACAGGCACTTCGTGTATGCTATCCACACCTTCGAAATTATTTGCAACAGTCTTCGCATAAAAATTACCATGCGAAATAATATTTCTCGATGGTGCTTCAACAGATTGTTTTGCCTTCACATAGATCGCTTGTTGCGATATACTGCTCCAACTACTTCCTGTGAACTGCACATCTCTAGGTCCAACACTCATACCATTTGTGGTTGAACTATCCCATTCGTCACCAATGATTGCACCATAGTATCCTATGCTGAAATCACAGTTATGAAATCTAACAGTCGTAACGTCAAAACTCATGTCAACTAACCTAGCAAATTTTGTAAATTGGCAGTTGTGAAAATATACATTAGAACATTGCAATGCATTTGTGGACCTTACCGTGATACCTTTGTTTGCAGACACATCAGCACCACCTGATGAGTACGCACCTTGAAACTTACAGTTTTCAAAATATAAATTAGTTGCACTGTCAATCGACATACCCGAACCACTTGCATTTGTATTCTTGAATGTCATGTTGCTGAATTGGATTTGCGTAGGTGTTGTGGCACTTGAAGCACCTATATTTAGGTACCCATTACCGTCGTCATCTTCTGTCACCATTATAGCACTTGCACCGGACATTTCAATTATTGTTTTGTCGTGTCCTTCGCCAATCAAGTGTGCGTATGGCGGAATGGTTAATGTCGTATCAATCTTGTAAATTCCTGCTGGAAAGAATAATGTTCTCCTTGCTCTTGTGTCATCTTGGTCTGTGTCTGAATATAATTCGTCTATTGCTCTTTGGATTGCCGCGGAGTCGTCTGTGCTGTTGTCACCCTTGGCGTCAAACTGTTTTACATTTGCATAGTCATCTAATCTTTGTTGCACAGTTCTTGTGACTGCACCTGAGGCACCTGTAGTGATTGGAGTCGAATCTCCTAAGTATCCTTTGTAGGTATAAGTCGCCGCAGTGGTAAATCCTGAACTGCCCGATACCATGATCTCTGTATTGCCAACAGCAGGTGCGCCGTCAGCCACTGTGCCGTTTCCTATAAACAATCTCTGTTCGTCAATCACCCATCCTAACTCACCCGCCGCAAGTTGTGGTAGATCGGTTCTTTTTCCGCGTCTGTGCTGTATTCTAGATATCTGTACTATCGGCATATGTTGTTATTTATTACAGTATAGACTTGTAGTATTGTTCCAATTTGGCGTACCATTTACCCACCCACTGATCGTAGTTGTCTATTTCGAATGTTTGATATTCGTTGGCCTGTGTGCAGATAAAGATACGACCAGTCTTAATCTGTGTGTCGTATTGTTTGTTATGTGCTTCGGAGTATGCCACCAATTGGAGATAGTAATCCTCCACCCACTCTTTTTTCTTCAATCTACGTGCCTGCTTGAAATCCATAATAGCAGGTTCGCCCTTGTACACTCCAACCAAGTCTGTGGTGCCGGCGTAAAGTTCAGGATAATGTAGCGAAACCTCTGATCCCCATACCTCAGAAATATCTTTTAATCCGTTGTCTATGATTACATTGGCCATTGTGTGTGCTTTTTGTTGTATTAAATTTGATCCCGGTGTGCGGTCTTCACCCTTCACGTGCTTTTCTAGGCTACGGTGCATCACGGTTCCTATGTTAGCACTCTCTGTGGTGATCTGTTGAGCCTTTTCGGCTCCCACTCTCTTACGCCATGCATGTAGGTGCGTCATATCTTTGGTTGCACTCAACACTGTGGTAACACTTGGCACCAGTCTGCCATCTGGGGTCTGATAGTGCCTTTTACCGTTTTTGCTCTGCCTGTTTAGTTCGCCATATGGATATTTCTCAACATATGCGATACCTTTGCTTTCGAGAGCCTCTTTAGGTATTTTCATAAAGATAATTATACATTATAATGTCATATATCACAACCACCAATCTAAAAGGCTGTTATTATGCCTGTGGAGTAAACTAATGGCCATAGAGTGTAAAGTTTTACAGTTGTCTTTGAACTTCGACATGAGCGGCATGGTGCAACCTTGCAATCAACTTATTGGGCACTACCTAAAAGATAAAAATCAAAGACATTATAACGTGCTGACAGATGATGCCAAAGATATATGGAAGAGTGCCCATCGCAAAGAACTACTTGATGCACACAAAAATGACATCAAGCATCCTGCCTGCCAAGCCTGTTGGCAACGTGAGGACGCGGGTGTTGAATCTACTAGACAGAGATTCAATAGAGACCTACAAGGTGTTGAAGTACTTGAAGAGCAACCAAGAATAATGATTGTGAAGCCTGGCAACTTATGTAACAATGCCTGTAGAAGTTGTAATTCACATACGAGTAGCATGTGGTACAAAACAGACTATGCATTAGATAATCAAGGAAAGTCATTCAAAGACTATCTTACATTCTATGACCGGCACAAGACTGCTTACACCAATAATGAAAAACTAGAAAAGAGATGGGCAGAATGGGAAGACAATATTATTTTTTGGGACATGTATGGTGGCGAACCTATGATCATACCTTTGTTTTGGAAGACGTTGGAACAGGCACTTGCCAGTCCGACAGTGAAAGAAAAAATGTTTAACCTCCATACCAACGGAATGGTATACAAAGAAGACCTTGTTGAGAAGTTAAGCAATTTCAAAAGTGCCCACATAGGATTCAGCATTGACGCAATTGGAGAAAAGAACGAATACATTAGGTATGGTAGTAAATGGAAAAACATATTGGCCAATCTTTCAAGATACATGCAAGATTGTGAAAGGTACGACAACGTGTCAATAACAATTAGAGCAACGATTACACCATGGAACATCTACTATTATGAAGAAAATTATGACTACTTTAAAAAATTGGGTATACATGCAATAGGAATGTGGTGTGATGACAAACCGTGGAACGATGTCAGATATCTTCCCAAGAAAATCAAAGAGGCCGTGATAGAAAAACTTTCGAAATATAAAAATACAGATCGCGTATGGGTAAACAAATTTCAGGATTT
>CEWG01077193.1_pt1 | contig 11019 bp, 10 predicted proteins | sample 361411 | NCBI WGS metagenome assembly CEWG01 (sample SAMEA2622173, study PRJEB7988) | marine metagenome | biome: marine biome (ENVO:00000447); feature: surface water layer (ENVO:00002042); material: "saline water (ENVO:00002010), including plankton (ENVO:xxxxxxxx)" | depth 5 m | reverse complement strand
ATTGTGAATATACACGAAAAATATATTAGTAGATGCATTGAACTTGGCAAATTAGGAATAGGAAACACCTATCCAAACCCAAGTGTCGGGTGTTGCCTAGTGGTTGATGATAAAATAATCGGTGAGGGTTACACTTCCATTGCTGGAGGAAACCATGCTGAGGTCAATGCAATTAATTCAGTAGAAAATAAATCATTAATAAAAGATTCAACAATATATGTAACATTAGAACCATGTTGCCACCATGGTAAGACGCCCCCATGCGTAGATAAAATTATTAGTTGCGAAATCAAAACAGTAGTAATAGGAATTAAAGATCCTAACCCCTTAGTTTGCGGAAAAGGAATTGAAAAACTAAAGGAAAATGGAGTTGAAGTAATTTCTGGAGTTTTGAAAAATGAGTGTATTGAACATCACAAAAGATTCCTTAGCTTCATCGTAAATAAAAGACCTTATATAATTCTTAAGTGGGCTGAGACTGCTGACGGATTTATTGCACCTAAAGAAAAAATTGTAAATGAACCCTATTGGATATCAAATATAAAATCCAGACAATTAGTTCACAAATGGCGTAGTGAGGAGCAAGCTATTTTAGTTGGTGCAAAAACTATTCGTGAGGACGATCCCAGACTAACAACCAGAGATTGGGCAGGAAAGAATTGTGACGTATATATATTGTCAAAAAAAGGATTTCAAAAAGATTATAAAATTTTCAATCAAGACACAAAAGTAACCACACTAAACGCTGATAAAATAGATTTTGAAAAAGACGTTGTAAAACAAATTTGTGATAAATTTTATGACGATAAAATTCTTTCAATAATTGTTGAAGGTGGAACCAAGACATTGTCAAACTTTATAAACACAGAGACTTGGGATGAGATAAGAGTTTTTAAAACAAAAGAAAAGTTAGATGATGGTGTTAAAGGACCCGTTATAAAATTTGAGGTTTCAAAAAAAGTTGAAATTGGGGATAATGAACTTTTGTATTACGTGAACAAAGGAGTTACTTTTTCCAACATATAATCTGGACATCTTACAGGTCTCTTGGATTGCTTATTTAAGAAGGCTAAAACTGTATTGCCCATAACAACAACTTCATCATCTTTTTTTATTGTGTAATTGAAAATTAGTCTTGAGGTTGGCATCTCTGCTAGTTCCACATTGACAACTAAATTATCATCAAAGTATGCTGGTTTTAAATAACTTACATTAAGTTTTGATACAGGAAGTATAATTCCTGACTTTTCCATTTCACTATATGAAAAACCCAAATTTGAAATCCAAGAAATCCTAGCCTCTTCAAAATAATTTACATAGCTACCGTGGTGTACCAAACCCATTTGATCAGTCTCACAATACCTAACTTTAATGTTAATAGAAAAATTTTTCATAATTCACAAAAAAAACGATCAAAAGATGATAATTTTTTAACTATTAAAACCTCGAAAAAAAAAATTTAAAAAACAACCCATTTTAATTTTTTTTTTAAAAAATTTGTTTACATATTTGTTACTCACGTTTCGGATTTGATATTATTCAATGTTAAACTGAAATTGGACTGATTTCTAAAATTTAATTTTTTTTGTAAATGAATATAAATGCTAATTCTGTGTGGTCTGACTGTCTTAAATTTATAAAAGACAACATCCAACCACAAGCATATAAGACTTGGTTTGAGCCAATCAAAGCTGTAAAATTAGCAGATAAAGTTCTTAGCATTGAAGTGCCAAGTAAATTCTTTTACGAGTGGCTTGAAGAACACTATGTTAAAATACTTAAGGTTTCTTTACAAAAGAGCCTTGGAGACGATGCTAAACTAGTTTACATTATCAAAATGGAGAATACCTTTGGTAACTCTCAGGCATTTACTGAAAAAATTCCAAGTTCAAATTCGTCTGCTATCTCTGCTCAAAACGCCACTACGCCTATCAACAGGTCCGTACCCGAACTAAAAAATCCATTCATAATTCCAGGAATTAAAAATGTAAAAGTTGAATCTCAATTAAACCCAAACTACACGTTTGAAAATTTCCTAGAAGGCGATTCAAATAGACTGGCTAGAAATGCTGGTATTGCTGTAGCCAACAAACCTGGAGGAACATCTTTTAATCCTTTTTTAATCTTTGGTGGTGTAGGATTAGGAAAAACTCATTTGGCTAATGCAATTGGGATTGATATAAAAAAATCATATCCTGAAAAAACAGTTTTATACACAACTGCTGAAAAGTTTACTCAGCAATACATTGAAGCTGTCAAAAAAAATAACAGAAATGATTTTATATATTTTTATCAAATCATTGACGTACTAATTATTGATGATATTCAATTCTTCTCTGGAAAGCCAGGAACACAAGATGTGTTTTTCCATATATTTAATCATCTTCATCAAAACGGCAAACAGGTTGTTTTAACCAGTGACAAGCCGCCTGTTGACATGCAAGATATTGAACTCAGATTATTGTCTAGATTCAAATGGGGGCTTTCAGCAGAACTTCAAAAACCTGATTTTGAAACAAGAGTTTCCATTTTGAAAAACAAACTATATCGTGACGGTATTGAAATGAATGAAGAAGTCATACATTATGTGGCAAAAAATATAAAAAGCAATGTACGTGAATTGGAAGGGGCTATAATCTCGTTAATTGCTCAAGCTTCTTTTAACAGAAAAGAAATTAATATATCACTTGCAAAAGAGATTATCGAAAAGTTTGTTAAAAACACCAAGCGTGAAGTTTCAATTGACTACATCCAGAAAATTGTTTCCGACTATTTTCAGATGGATATCCCAACACTACAATCTAAAACAAGGAAAAGACATATTGTACAAGCTAGACAACTTGCAATGTTTTTTGCGAAAAAATATACGAAAGCTTCTCTTGCAAGTATTGGCTCTCAAATCGGAAAAAGGGACCATGCAACTGTATTACATGCTTGTAAAACAGTTGACAATCTTTCTTCTACAGACAAACAGTTTAGAAAATTTGTTGAAGACCTTGGTAAAAAACTCTCTGTTTAAAGCCAAACAATATTAAAGGAAATCTTTACATAATCCCTAGCTCAATTAGTGAGGAAAATATTTTTCCTGAAATTAATAAAGTCATCATAAATTCAATCAACCACTTTGTTGTTGAAAACAGAAAAGTTTCATTAGGATTTATCAAACGTATTTGTACCGATAAAGAAATTAGTTACGAGAATTTTGAAGTATTAGACGAAAAAAATCCTATAGTAACTTCAGAACAATTAGAGCCATGTGTAAGAGGTGAAAATTTGGGACTATTGACTGATGCTGGATGTCCAAACATTGCAGATCCTGGAGCTAAGTTAATATTGCATGCTCACCAGAACAATATTAATGTAATTCCACTTGTTGGCCCTTCTTCAATTCTGCTAGCAATGATGAGCTCTGGACTGAATGGAAATAATTTTAGCTTTAACGGTTATTTACCAATTGACAATAAAGAAAGATCTATAAAAATTAAAAAACTGGAAGCACACTCTAAAAATAATAACCAATCACAAATTTTTATTGAGACCCCTTACAGAAATCAATCACTATTTGACGAGTTAAAAAGAAGTTTAAACAATAACACTTTTTTATGTGTTGCAAGAAATATAGGATCAAAAAATCAAAAAATCAAAACAATGTCTATTAGTGATTGGAAAAAAGAAAAATTTTCGTTTGAAAAAGATCCTACCATTTTTATATTTGATGCATGCGCATCTATTTTTTAATACCTCTTTTTGATAAATCCTTTTGATATTTCCTAGCATTTTTTTTGTGCTCACTAAGAGTCCTAGCAAAGCTATGGAATCCTGGCTTAGACGGATTCGCTGCAAAAAAATAATAATTGTGCTTCTCAAAATTTAAAACTGCATCGATTGCTTGTATTGATGGCATAGAAATTAATCCAGGGGGTAATCCATAATTTTTATATGTATTGTAGGGAGAGTCGATTCTTAAATGTTTATTTAGAACTCTTCTTATAATGGTATTTTTATATTTATCAAGTTGATAAGCAGCAAACTTCACAGTTGGGTCTGCCTGTAATTTCCAGTTATTATTTAACCTGTTAATATAAACACCAGCTATTGTCGGAAGTTCTACATTTTCTTTTGATTCTTCGTTTACTATGGATGCCAATATCATAACTTCAATTTTCGAGAGACCAATTTTATTAGCTTTATCTACCCTATTATTCTTTTGCCAAAACTTAGTATATTCCTCAAACATTCTTTCATTAAATTTTTCAGCATTTGTATTCCAAAAAAAGTTATAACTATTTGGTATATACATGGATAATATATTTTTATCGTCAAATCCTTTTAGTTTAAAAAAATCAGATTCAAATGAGGCTAAAAAGGAAAGACTATCAGCTTCAATCTGATTTGATAATTTTCCTGCCAGATCGTTTAAATTTTTAATATTATTGAATAACACATTTACAGTAATATTATTCGACCTTAATGAATTAATAATTTCATTGTTACTCATCCCCTTTCTAATTTGGTATTTACCGGCTCTAACACTATATTTCTTTCTTTTTGCCAAGACATCAAAATCTTCAATATTTAAAAGGTAGGAGTCAATTTGATCCAATAATTGTTCATAAGAAGTCTCTGTTTTAATGTATAGGCTAACTGAATCGTAATCAAATGATGTATTAGACATAAACATGACTTTGTAAATGTAAAATGAAAAAGAACCCATGAATATTAGTCCAATTCCAGCAATGAGTATTAGTATTTTTTTTATGTACATTGGAATTGGGTAATTAAATCAAAATCAATTGAATCAGAGGGAATATGCAAACTACTATTTTCGTTAACCTCATTGAATCCGACTGACTTGAAACAATTTATACTAGGTGTATTATTTTTTTCAATATTAGAATACAATTTAAATATTTTAAATTTTTCTACACAAAGCTTCATCAACTTAGAGATAGCTTTTTTACCTACACCTTTATTTCTATCTTTTTTATTTGGAATAATGATTCCAACCCCTGCCGAGCTTTTATCAAAGTCAATATTAAATAAATCAATAAAACCAAGCCTGTCGTTATTTTCACTTCTACATATTACATACCTTATTTGTCTAGTAATTTCAGCTGGTAATTTTGAATCATTAATCAATGATTTGAAATCTTCTTCCGAATAGGAATGGGTATTTAAAGAATATTTCCAAAAAGAATCATCGTTTTCAATTGACATCAAATAATCCAAGTCATTATTATTTAGTCTTCTAAGATAGATCATGTCTAAGTTAAATTATAAGTTCCTGAAAAAACACTATTTACGTTTCCTGAAAGCCAAATATTAGAATATATTTCATTACTCTGAGTTACTTCAACAGTAAGTTGGCCACCTTTCATTAAGATATCAATTTTTTTATTTGATAAAAGGTTGTGATAGTTCAAAAAAATAGCTGTAGCAACTGCACCAGTACCACAGGAAAGTGTTTCATCTTCGACTCCCCTTTCATATGTTCTTAATTTTATTTTTTCTTTGTCTATTTCACAAAAATTAATATTAAAACCTTGCTCAAATTGTGGAAATTTTGATTTTACCTCACTAGCAATTTTAACCACATTAATTTTATCAATATTTGAACAAAGCATAATCAAATGTGGGGATCCTGAATCGATAAATGTAGTTTTTCTCTCATCATCATAATTGATTATTCTGTTCATTGGTAAATCATTCATTTTTACACTAACAATTCCGTTAATTATTTTAGATTCATGAATTCCATCAATAGCTTTAAATTTAGCATCACGGTCGATAATTTTAAGATATTTAGCCAGGTGAGTAATACATCTGGAGCCATTTCCGCAAAATCCAGATTCTGATCCATCTGCATTGTAATAAACCATTTTAAAATTGAGATCTTTATCGTTTTCCAATAGAATTAGACCATCAGCTCCAACCCCTTTTTTAGGATTACAAATTCTAGTGATTAAATCACGATTTTTTTTTTCAAATTTTAGGCTCCTATTATCAATAATGACAAAATCATTACCCGTTCCTTCATATTTGAAAAAATTAATTTGCATCTGAGCAAATATATGAATTATTGGTACATAAAATTTTGTTAAATATCAGTTAAAAAAATTAGCACGAAAATTGATATTTTTTATTTTTAAACATCAATTAGTTATGAAAAAACTTATTTTATATTTCTCGGGGGTCATCTTTTTATTATTCACTGTACTAGTGACCATCAATGTAATCAATAGTAATATTGAAAGAAAAATTAACAAAATACAAGAAGAAAAAGAAAAAGATCTGTTATTAAAAAACTTTAAAACTAGTCAAGAATCTGATTATAAATATCTGAATTACCAAAAGCCTGATTTTGTAGAAATAGCAAAAAAATCTATTAATACGGTGGTTCACGTCAAAAGCTCTTCAACCAGTAATGACTTTAGTATCGAGGATTTTATTTTTGGGAGAAGTCAAGGTAGACCTCAAATTGGATCTGGCTCAGGGGTTATAATATCATCTGACGGATACATAATAACCAATCATCATGTTATCGAAACTGCACAGGATATTCAGATTACTACAAACGATAATCAATCTTATGATGCTAAAGTTATCGGAAGTGATGAACAAAATGACATTGCATTACTCAAAATCGAATCAGAAGATAAATTGCCATATGCTGTTTTTGGTGATAGTGACAGTACAGAAATTGGAGAATGGGTCTTAGCAGTTGGAAACCCATTTAACCTTACTTCCACGGTAACTGCAGGAATTATTTCTGCTAAATCTAGAAGTTTAGATCCAACAGGGAGAACCACTCAATCCTATATACAAACTGATGCTGCAGTGAATCCAGGGAATTCTGGCGGTGCTTTAATTAATAGCAAAGGTGAACTTATAGGAATAAATACAGCAATACAAACACAAACTGGATCTTATGTTGGATATTCGTTTGCTGTCCCCAGTAATATTGCAAAGAAAGTGATTGAAGATATACTTGAGTATGGAATTGTTCAGTACGGATTTCTTGGTGTAACAGGGACCTCCTTAAATAGCTTGAGAGCTGAAGAGTTGAGCGTAAAAGATACGGAAGGTTTTTTTATAAACGGCATTGATAAAGAATCAGGAGCAAATTTGGCTGGAATAAAAATTGGCGATATAATAAAAGATATAGACGGGATAAAAATTTCAAAATTCTCTGACTTAAAAGGCTATTTGAACACAAAAAGGCCTAATGATGTAGTTGAGATTAATCTTAAGAGAAATGATGAGTCTAAGAAAATTAAAGTTCAATTAAATAGGAATGAAAGAATAAGCTTCTACCTAATTGGGATACTTAAAAATATGAATGAAAAGGAATTGGTGGAAAGAAACCTGGACAGTGGAGTCAAGATTTCTGAATTTAACGGTGATTATAAATCTTATTGGAATGATTACGGAATTGAAATTGATGATATAATAAAGAAGATAAATGGTAAAGAAATTAATTCAATTTCAGATGTGAATAAAATTCTAACCTCTAGAAAATATTATGACCCAATAAGTATTGAGATTTTGACCGTTGATAATCAAATAGAAAGATTTAACTTTAGATAAAATTTTCTATGAGAATTGATATAATTTCTGCTGTTCCAGAACTTCTTTCAGGACCTTTCAATTCTTCGATAATAAAAAAGGGAATTGACAAGAAAATAGTTGATATATTCATTCACAACTTAAGAGACTACTCTAACGATAAATATAAATCTGTAGATGATTATCAATTTGGAGGGGGAGCAGGAATGGTAATGCTTATTGAACCAATTGACAGATGTATTAATGAGCTAAAGAAGCATAGACAGTATGATGAAATAATATTTATGAGTCCTGATGGTGAAAAACTCGTCCAATCTAAATGTAATCAACTTTCATGCTTAAAGAATATTATTATACTTTGTGGCCATTATAAAGGAATAGATCAAAGAGTCAGAGACAATCTTATAACTTTAGAAATATCCATTGGGGACTTTGTTTTAACAGGCGGAGAACTTCCTGCAGCCATTTTAACCGACAGTATTGTTAGATTGATACCTGGAGTTTTAGGCAACGAAACATCTGCTCTAACAGATTCATTTCAAGACAATCTATTATCACCGCCGGTTTATTCAAGACCTAGAAAATACAATTCATGGGATGTTCCTGAAATTTTATTCTCAGGTGATCATAAGAAAATAGAAAAATGGAGAATGGAAAAATCAATGGACATTACGAAGAAAAAAAGACCAGATATATTATAAATTAAAGTTTTCATAAACTTTATAATAATTTATTTTTTTAGTTATATTTGCACGCGTTTCTGTCTAACCTCTTAGTTAAAGTAATTAACGTTATCCAGATCAAATTAAAAAAAATTAAAATGAGCTCATTAGTAAAATTTGTAGAAGATCAATTTGTTGAAAAAAAAGATCTCCCTTCTTTCAGCTCAGGTGATACCATCACGGTTTATTACGAAATTAAGGAAGGAAACAAAACAAGAACTCAGTTTTTTAAAGGTGTAGTTCTACAAAGGAGAGGTTCAGGTTCTACTGAAACTTTTACCATAAGAAAAATGTCTGGCTCTATTGGTGTTGAGAGAATTTTTCCCGTCAACTCCCCTTCTCTACAAAAGATTGAAGTGAACAAACAAGGTAAAGTAAGAAGAGCTAGAATATTTTACTTCAGAAATCTTACAGGTAAAAAAGCAAAAATAAAAGAGAAAAGATCTTAATTGGTAGTTTTCAACAATTGTTAATATCCTTAGTTCACAACAGGTTAACATCTTTTATTTTAAATTTCATTGTTAATTCGACATTTGTTATAAATTAGGGTCAGGATTTGTTTGTAGTGGATCCCAAAAGGATAAACAAACACTTTTAAAGTGAAACAAATTCAAGAACGTTCTTTAACAAATTACTTGTATAAATTAAAGGTAACTTTGATTTATTGTCAGAAAGAAACTAGATTTTAAAATGTGTGCCTGCACAATTTTAGAATAGAAGACTATCTCTCCGAAAGGCCTAGCCCAGAAGAGTCCATAGGGTTTTACCCGAATGGAGAACCCAAAAAAGGCGAAATTTAGTAACCTTCAAGGTGAACACTCTATCGCAAGAAAAAGTGGATATAAGTAATTAGGAATTTTAAAGGGAAAAGCTCTTCGGAGCTGAGTAACAATCTAAATTCCATCAATAGCGAACATGTTTGCTAGCTTAATTCCTTGGAATAAAGCAATCGGAAACGAAGGTAAACATATTCGATATTCAGAAAGCCGTGCAAAAGTAGCAATACTTGAGTACGGCTTTCCTTTTTTAATAAGTATTTGACTTTTATTCTTTTTATTTTATAGCCGTTTTTTATATTTGAATCACTAACTATTTGAAGATAATTAATGTCGAAAATTTTCTATACAAAGACGGATGAGGCTCCGGCTTTAGCTACCGTATCATTATTGCCGATAATTAAAGCTTTTTCAAAATCATCAGGCTTAAATATCGAATTAAAAGACATATCACTTTCGTCTAGAATTTTAGCAACTTTTAGTGAATTTTTAGATACTAAAATAAGTCCTGCAAATGACTTAGAGTTCTTAGGTAAGCTGGTTAAAAACCCAAGTGCAATTATCATAAAGCTTCCAAATATAAGCGCTTCAATACCACAGCTAAAAAAAGCAATTAATGAATTACAGAACCAAGGATATGAAATACCTAACTACCCTGAAAAACCAAAAGATGACAATGAAGCATTAATTAAGTCAAAATATGATATAATAAAAGGTAGTGCTGTAAATCCTGTACTTAGAGAAGGGAACTCAGATAGAAGAGTTCCTTCTGCCATTAAAAATTATATTAAGTCCAATCCTCATAAACTCGGTTTTTGGTCAAATGAGTCAAAAACACATGTTTCATCTATGGAAAAAGGAGATTTTAGAAATAATGAAACTTCACTAACCACCAGCAAGCATGAGTTCTTAAATATTTACCACTTTGATAACTTTGGAAAAAAATCAATTTTAAAAGAAAATATTTCAGTTCACAAAGATACAGTTGTTGATTGTAGTTATTTGGATATTAAAAAACTTTACAAATTTCTTGAAAAGGAGATTGATGATTGTAAAGAAAAAAACCTTCTACTTTCTGTACACTTAAAAGCTTCAATGATGAAAGTAAGTGATCCAATAATTTTTGGACATACTATAAAAGCCTTTTTTAAAAAATTTATTTCTAAAAATTCAGAAAAACTAAATAAAATCAATGTAGATTTTAATAGTGGTCTCTCTAATTTTTATGAAAAAATTGAAAATATTAATGAAGATGAAAGAAAAAAATTAATTGATGAAATTAATCTAGGATTTGAAGAAGGACCACTATTAGCAATGGTTAACTCTGAAAAAAATATAACTAACTTTCATATTCCAAGTGATGTAATCATTGATGCTTCAATGCCAGCTATGATTAAAAGTTCAGGGAAAATGTGGGATAAAGATGGTAAATTACAAGATACAAAGGCTTTAATTCCAGATAGTAGCTATTCATCAATTTACCAAGCTACAATAGAATTTTGTAAGAAAAACGGAGCATTTGATCCAGCAACGATGGGTTCAGTTCAAAATGTTGGGTTAATGGCAAAAAAAGCTGAAGAGTATGGATCTCATGATAAAACTTTTGAAATAAAGGAAAACGGGAAAGTATGCGTTGAAAGTAAAGATGGAAAAGTATTATTTACTACTAATGTTTCAAAGAATGATATTTGGAGAATGTGTCTGGTAAGAAGTGAAGCAATTAAAGACTGGGTTAAGTTAGCTATCAATAGAGCAAAAACTACAAATTACCCAACGATTTTTTGGCTTGATAAAAATAGATCTCATGATAAACAATTAATAGAAATTGTAAATCAGGAACTTGAAAATTTTGATATTTCAGCTTTGGATGTTCAAATTCTTTCACCCTATGAAGCAACACTGTTTTCGCTTGAAAAAATAAAAAATGGAAAGAATGTTATTTCTGTTTCAGGAAA
>CEWG01051125.1_pt1 | contig 11059 bp, 13 predicted proteins | sample 361411 | NCBI WGS metagenome assembly CEWG01 (sample SAMEA2622173, study PRJEB7988) | marine metagenome | biome: marine biome (ENVO:00000447); feature: surface water layer (ENVO:00002042); material: "saline water (ENVO:00002010), including plankton (ENVO:xxxxxxxx)" | depth 5 m | reverse complement strand
AGCCTAGAGAGAATCTAGGACAAGGGTCTTTGACCAAAGCAGAACCACATCAGTAGCTGGGTCTACTCTTTCACCCATTTGTTGAACACTGCAGCTATTTAATTTTCTTAGCTATCCAGCAGTATTTTACCTTGCCTGTTGTACTGCTGGAATAGCAATGTTCTATAAATAGAGGAGATATATGTCAGGAAAATATGAAAAGATTTATTCCGCAAATGCGGAAAGAGGAAAAAAGTATGGTGGAAAAAGGTTTTTAGGAATTACACCAAGTGGTAAAGAAGTCTGGTCAACAATGGAGTTTGATAGAAGTAGTAAAGTCTTAGATCTTAATCTTGGGAAAGGTTTTAAAGATCTTTATGATGAACAAGCATTTCTATCACCAGTAAGAATTCAGATTAAACTTTCCCAACCTAAACCTAAAAATTTACAACACCAGTTCAAAATTATTAGAAAAAAAACTGCTGGTGGAGAAGTTACTCATAGAACCCTACAGTACTTAGAGAAACTGAAGTCTGCTGTAGACGCTAAGCAATCAAAATCGCATGTTAATGGGGTGCCAACTAAATTATTGTTTCAATATGTTGCGTCAATGATTTATACAGGTGATTTAAGTGAAAATAGCGGATTTCGTTGGAGTGACGTAACAAATCTTTGGGGATTGCCCTCAGGAGAGTACTTTACTGTTGACAGTTTTCCAAAAAGTCAAGATAATTAGGAGGAGATATGGCATTTAGAAAAAATAATACATATAAATATGAATCAGGAAAAACTTTTAGATTAAGTAGAAGCGGAATAGATAGTTTCATTAACTGTAAGAGGTGCTTTTACCTAAATAAGGTAGGCAATATCAAAGATATTGGTATGCCTGGATTTTCATTAAATTCAGCTCATGACGAGTTAATGAAAAAAGAACTGGATATTTACAGAGAAAAAGCTGAGGCACATCCATATATGGATAGTCTTGAAAGAAATCTCATACCATTTAAACATGAAAATATGGAGAATTGGAGAAATAACTTTAAAGGCATAACCTACCATCATGAAAAAACAGATTTAATTATTACCGGAGCTATTGATGATGTATGGATTGACACCGATACAAATGAGCTTATAGTTGTTGAATATAAATCAACATCAACGCAAAATGAGATTGATTTAAATGATGGCACTCCGTGGAAAGAGCAGTACAAAAGACAGATTGATATTTATCAATGGCTTTTCAAAATGAATGGATTTAAAGTAGCTGATGATAGTGTCTTTTTATATTCAAATGGTATTAAAACTCTAGATCGATTTAATGATGTGATGGAATTTGAAACTCATGTTCTTGAATACAAAGGATCGACTGAATGGGTTGAAGATAAAATATTTGAAATCAAGAAAGTGTTAGATACACAATCAATTCCACAAACTACAGACGGCTGTGATACATGTTCCTATGTAGAATCCGTAAACGAACTAAAAAATTTAAATTAATTTCTTATGAATTCAAAAGAATTTTTAGTAACAGAAGATGTTAAAGGAATTACTCGAGCACACTCTTTAGAAAGAATTAAATATGAGTTTGATAGATTTGGTCTTGATAAAGAAAAGAGAATTCAAATGATAGAATTAGGAACTCTTGGCCAATTAATATTTAAAAAATATTTGGACCAAGAAGGCCTAATTTATGACTTTGAATTTCAAGCAGGAAGCTATGATGACAAAGATTTTCAAGTTGGTGAAAGTATTGTTGAAATTAAAACTAGTGGCTACTCAGAAAAGGATGGCTATTCCAATTTAAACGCAATTTATAATCACAACCAAATGCAACATGCAGAGAGAAAAAATATTTCTCTAGTCGTTCAAGTTTTTGTAAATGGATACTCTAAGATTGCAAAAACTTTTAATCTTGAAAAATGTGATAAAGTAGTAATTGTCGGATTCTCCACAATAAAAGAACTTAAAGATTCTAAATTAAGACACCTTCCATTTGGCAAAGCATATCTAAAACCATTAAGGGAGCTTCACAGTATTGAAGATTTGAATAACTTTATATAAGAATGTATTTAATAGTTTTAGGTTAAATATTTGTCCTGTCATGTTGTTAATATCAATGATGTAAATGACAAAGAAAAAAGATTACATTAATAAAGTATTTTATAAAAATGCACAAAAAATGACTGCTGTGCCTGATGGTTGTGTTGACCTTATTGTAACTTCACCACCTTATTTCAATGTAAAAGACTATTCAAAAGATGGATATCAAGAAGTTCAAAAAAATCAAATAAAGAAAAAACAGATAGGAGATATTGGGGATTACCAAAAGTTTATTAAAGAACTATTAAAAGTATGGGTTGAATGCGAGAGAGTTCTTAAACCAAATGGAAAGCTTATAATCAACACTCCCCTTATGCCAATGAAAAAAAGCGATTTTAACTCACATTACAATCGTCATATATTCGATTTAAATTCAGATATACAACAATCTTTGATTTACAGAGAAGGAACAGAGATGTTTCTATACGATACTTATATTTGGAATAGAAAAAATACTACAAAAAAATTAATGTTTGGTTCCTACCCGCACCCAAGAAATTTTTACGCACAGAACACAAGTGAGTTTGTCACAGTGTATGTCAAGGATGGAAAAATTAAAGAAAATATCTCCAAGACAAGAAAGAAAAAAAGTGAGCTTACTCAAGATGAATGGGTAGAGTTCACAAAACAGATATGGACAATAGCAATACCAAATAAGGGTGACCTTGCATTCGGTGACCACTCAGCAATTATGCCTGAAGAAATAGTACGTAGATGTGTCCGTCTTTTTACGTTTGAAGGTGATGTCGTCTTAGATCCTTTTACTGGTTCAGGCACAACACTAAAAGTTGCTAAAGAGTTAAAGAGAAAATTTATCGGATATGAAATTGTTAAAGACTATGAAGATATTATTATCAAAAAACTAATGTCCGTGGATCAGGAGAAATTAAACTTAAAAGTATAATGGACCAGTTAATCAATAAAGTGAAAACAAGTGATTGTTTTACTTATCTAAAAAAAATAGACGATGAATCCGTTGACCTTGCGGTTATTGATCCTCCGTATAATTTAAAAAAAGATGATTGGGATACGTTTAAATCTCAAGATGAATTTTTAGAGTTTTCTTACAAATGGATGAGAGAAGTTATACGAACACTTAAGCCAACAGGAAGCTTTTATGTGTTTAACACACCATTTAATAGTGCATATTTTCTAACCTTTTTAAACGAAGAGAGAATGAAATTTAGAAACTGGATTACATGGGATAAAAGAGATGGATTTTCAAGCACTAAAAAGAAATATAATGCTGGGCAGGAAACCATTTTATTTTTTACAAAATCAAACGACTATACCTTTAATGCTGATGATATTCGTATTCCATACGAATCAACTTCTCGCATTGAACATGCAAAAACAAAAGGACTATTAAAGAATGGCAAACGATGGTACCCCAATCCAAATGGAAAACTATGTGGTGAGGTGTGGCATATTACAAGCGAAAGGCATAAAAACAAAGTTGATGGAAAAGTTGTAAAAATGGATCATTTAACGCCTAAACCTCTTGAAATGATAGAGAGAATTGTAAAAGCAAGCTCTAACAAAGGCGATGTAGTTTTGGATTGTTTTGTAGGCAGTGGTACGACTGCTGTAGCGGCAAAAAAGTTAAGTAGGAGATATCTAGTCTCTGATAGTAATCAAGAATTTGTTAAAATAACTAGGAAGCGTATTAAGGAACTCAATGTCTGAACAACTAGAGAAAACATGCGAAAAAGTTCTAAACTTAAATCCGAATAATGATGCGATAAAATATGTAGTTAAGCGATTACAACACAACAAAAAATTAATAGATGCTTACTAATTTTCAATCAATTGATCCGACCAGGCTCTCTTTAAAATATATCGATCTAAGAGTTAACAGCCCTCATTATAGAGGAGAGGTCTCATCACAACACAATAGGTACACTCTTGATGAAGTTGTAGAGATTTGTAAAATATTGAACAAATACGCTCCTCCCGGAACCCTCATGAAGATTAGGAATGTTGATCTTAGTAAAAGACCTACAACTCCGCCAGACGAAGAAGTGTACGCTCATTTCATTAATGAAGTTAAAACGACAATTGGTAAAGGAACACAAGACTCCGTAAGGAAAAATTACTTTCCCGACTTTGATAGAGGCACCTTAATAAGAAGGTATGATAGTGAAAAACAACTACTCGACCCTTGGCAAGGAAGTGGTGGAAGGTATGTTGAGTTAACTGAATTTGGAAAAGAATTCATAAATGCAAACATTGAAGGAAAACAAATTGCATTTACGAAATATATCGAAAAATTACTCGGTGGTTATGTATCGATTTTAAACTCAATACTCCTTCACGATGATTTTGAAGATTTTGGAAAAGATAAAATATTTTTTGAAGAGTTTCAGTTTTTTATCTCAGCTCTTAATGCACCCCATCCTGACTTTAAAATTGAACAATTATCTGATTGTATTAATTTAATGAGAGATTTTAGAAAACTCCCTATGTCACAAAGGAGGGGTTTAAGCATTATGATGTCTGAACAACTGCAACCAGAGAATTTTAAAGGAGATAAAACAATGAAAAGAGATTTACATAACTGGAACAATAAAATTCAACAAATGTTTTATCTATTAAATCAAACACCTCATTTTGAAGTAGCAACGAACAACCAATTTATTGCCTTTAAAGCCAGCATTAGGCCTGATGAGTTTGATACTAAGAAAAATAGAAAAAGAAACTTACGTGAAAAGATAGAATATAGAAAAAAACATACTCAGAACCTGAAAGTTGATGGATTTGAATTGGACCATTTAATTCCTTTTTCATGGGCAGAAACAGCTGTGCAGAATAGCTTAATTGACCACCATAAAAATATGCTCTACATAGATGGCTATTCTCATGGTATTAAAACTCAAAACAGGAGTAAACATCATATATTAGAGCCATTAAACGAGTTAGACTTTCTTTTAAAGAGTTCAGACCCTGAGGATGAAGCAATCAATTTAGAGTTTGATAAAAATGTAAAATACAACCCACAGTATCGAGATGAAATTCTTGAATACAACAAACAACTCTGCGAAATAGTCTAAAAAAAACAGCGACAATAAATGCCGCTGTTTTACTTGTTAATTGAATCCCCCTGGAGGTTTCCCCAGAAAGGTTCATTATAAAGATTACACTCAAACCAAAATAATTCAATTTTTTTAATTTTGAGTTGCACAAAAAAAAGAATCTATTAAATTAATTTGTACTTGTTTAGTTGAATACCTTAGGAGGAAGATGAAAAAATCTATACTTTACACATTTGTGTTTGCTATTGATTTTGCAACAATCAATAGATCTATTAAATCTAAATATTCTTTGGAGTTAGATGCTCATGCTTAAAAGACTTAAAGAAATTTGGAGAGATACTATAAAAAGACATATTCGCCGATGGAAACCGTTAGGAGGATTGTCATATGGATCATAAAAGTTTGAGAATATTAAATGTGTTGGATCCTCTCATTACTTGGTTGAATAACCTATCAAATGAATTAGATACTATAAAATTTTTTGATGACGATGATGAAATTTCAAGCATCTTAGGAATTAAATCTAATAATTTTAACATTAACGATTTAGCGACTAGTAAATCACATGATGTTGATATTGAAGAACTAAAACAAGCATTTAATAAAGCAATTAAGAATAGTTCTGATGAAAATGATCCTGAAAACAAATTACATGCAGAGTTTAAAGACTCAAATGACGAAAACAACACTGAACCTATTCAGATTGATCATCAAGAGTTTCTTGAAATGTTAGGTTATTCACCCGAACAAATTGAAAAAGACAAGAATGCCGTTCATTTAGATAATTATGGCTTGATTCTTAATAATCTTGATGAGGTTAGGGTTGCTAATGATTTAATCATGTCAGTATTTGAACATTTAATAAATGAATTTGGCTGTATGGTATCTCACAAAGTGAATAATGAAACAAGAAAAAGCCAAGTAATGGATCTTGAACATATAGCACTAGGCGGAAAAGTGTTTTTAGAAATAACTGAATCTGGAGTGAAAAGTACAAGATATTTTGATGAAGAAGAATAAGGAGAAAAAAATGGCACAAACAGCAAAAATTAATACTAATAAAAAAACTACAAACAGTACAGCAATTAGAGTTCTAGACAACAAAGTTGAGATTGAGAACATAAAGCTGGAAAACCCGGAATTAGCAGAGCTTTTAAAAAAAGAAAAAAGCAATAACAAAAAACATCAACTGCTAGAAATCATCATTGAACAGGGGGTCAATGTATATAACTCTCTTAAAACAAGAGTTGAAACAGACTTAGCTAGAACAGAGTTCAATAACATAAAACAACAAATGGATATTTCTCTTGAGGGAACTAAAAAAGATATGCAGAAAGAGTATGTTCATTATTTTGATGAGAAAAAAGGAGTTATACCAAAACTTATTAGCTCCTTAGGGGTTTTATTTGATAAAGACTCAGAACAGTTTCTTAAAGACTTAGAGTCTCAGAATAAATTATTAATTAACGGATTAGAGATAACATTCAATGATTTTCTGGATGATGACAGTAAAAAAAGTGCTTTGGGGAAAATAAATTCCGTAATAGAAACATTTGATACAAAGATGGAAAAATTACTCAAAGAAGCTCAGGATTTACAGATTAGTACATTAGAAAATGCACTTGATCCAGAAGTCAAAGAATCAAAAACTAATGTTTTAAGAGAGCAAATAAAAGAAATTACCAAATCTGAGTTCAAAAATGTTAATGACAATTTAAAAAAGATAATTTCACAACTCGATACCAAAAAGGCTCAAAAAGAGCTGATTGAAAAATCAACTCAAAAAGGGACTACTTTTGAGGACTTAGTGCAACAAAGTTTGTCCAAAATTGGATCAGGTGTGGGAGATTTTGTTGAGCCTACTTCAAAAGTTAAGGGCAAAAGTGGATTTAAAGGAGACCATACTGTTCTTGTTGATTCAAACTCCTCAGTTCAGAAAAAAAATTATATTTGTTTTGAGTCGAAAACTGAAGAGTACAACACAATACAAAAAATATCCAAATATTTGGATGAGGCAATGGATAACAGAAATGCAGAAATAGGAATTATGGTATTTGATAAGTACGAGAGATTTAAAAAAATTACAGACTTACCTTTTATGCCAATTTCTCAAAACCAAGCAATTGTTGTACTGGACTTAGAAACAGGTGATGAAACTCCTTTGAAGCTTGCATATATGTGGGCAAGAACTTCAGCATTGAAAATTGCTACAGAGTTTCGTGGTAGTGAAGAATTTGATCTCCAAGAGATTGAAAATCTTGTTAGAGAATCTATTTCTTCCATTTCATTGATTAAAGAAGTTAAAACAGGTCATACACAGGCTAAAAATGGAATAAAGCACTCGGAAAAATTCTTAGACCAGTTAGAAACTGATTTAAGGAGCACACTAAATGAAATCAATAAGCAGTTTGAATTAACAAGCAAATAATTATTGAAAATTTAAAATGTGGGGCAGGTTTAGTATTTTTCCTGACCCCACAGCCTCAAGTGTTGAAAATTTGTCACAACAAAACTCTAATGTTTTATTATGTACAGTTTACGAGGGAAATTTAATGGGTGACCCCTATTACTCAAACGTTGCTTTTGCCTCTAAAGCAATGGTTTCGATGCTCAATGATATTATCTTTTCAACAGGGGCAACTTTTAACGTTGATGTACTTGAGTTAAGAAATATTTTTACAAAACCTGAAGATTACGCCAATCCCATTGAGCCATCTCATATTGGTGGAGAGAAGTTAGCAAAAGCAATCTACGATTGGACCACCTCGTAATGACTTACAAAATTTTTGGTTTAGCTTTGACTTGGATTCTCTCTTGGTCAGTATTTGCAGCAGATCAAATTTTCAAAACCTATGAGTATGTTAGCTTAGAGAAAAACACATCTTCAGTTGCTATACCTGGTAAAACAGTAATTGAAAAAAATGGTACAAAATTTATGGTTGACGACAAGCTAGCTTCAAATCATATTCAATCCGAACAAAGAGACCTCTGCAGTGAAGATAGGTTTTGGGAGGATGTACAACTTTCAATATCACCAAAACGAAAAAGCCTAATTGTGCAATTTCCAGAAAAAATAAGTATCAAAAATTCTGGAATTAGATCAATTTACCTCCAGGCAGTACCCAAAACTTCCGCTTATCGTTCATTGGGCACCTCTTTTCACATGCATTCACTCTCTCAAGTAAAGCTTAAACTTTCTGAGGAATCAGAGGAAATAAGTTTACAATTGCTGAATGGTTTAGAAACTGAATATTCAGAGATCGTAGATTCATGGAGGATAAAAATTGCTGCACATTCTATAAAAAAAGATAACTGCTTCGTATCAGAATTCTTAGAAATCAACACCTCCAATTACGATAATATTTCAAATTTAAATACATTTTACGAATCAGAAATTCTTGAACCTGTGTTCGAAGACAGTTTTCAACATACGGAGGTTAAGGAACAGGCATACCTAGAAAACTTTTTTTTACTTCAAAAACTTAAGCAACTTAACCCCTTGTTGCCAGAGGTACATGAAGCAGCACTTGCACTATTAAGTTATACCGTATGGCCAGAAGAGGACAAGTATGTAATTAGTGAAATACAAAATAGGCACAAACTTCATGATAAAGTTGTGTTTGGATTATTTGGTGATGTAATTGATGACGATCTTAAATCCGTAAACAAAATTATTCATGTATTAAACATTATTGCTCCAGATTTAGATATTTCTTACTCACACAAAGCCAGTGAAGTAAATTTGCCAATTCACTTTGCACCATGCACGGAACTACTTTCATACTATGTAAATCAATGTGAAGGTTATGCAGTAGGTATTTATTACCACCCTTCCACGTTTAGTGAAAAAGCAAGAGGAAAGTTCGGATATATATGGATTGACTCGAGGTATAAAAGTGGATTTAGGCAGAGTGTTTTGATTCATGAGATTGGGCATGCATTAGGACTCGGGCACAATTTATGTACTGACTCGGTAATGTCTTACTCAGATTTTCGCAATGAACCAGAATATTTTACAGCTGTTGATTTAATGCAATTACGACTTTTATATGACAAAAGACTAGTTAATTACGAAAAAGCTCCCTCTATTATGACCAAACTTAATTTAGATCCTTTGAAGTATAAAGAATATAAATCAGATAAATCATCAATGTGTTTTGTCAAACAAAGTGGCTGGAATGACTTAATAAATTTTCAACAAGGGAATATTTCACTTCAAGAATTGAAAGGTAATTTAAATGGGTGAAAAAAATTTTGTCATATTTTGTCTTACTAAATTTTTAAAATGAAAGTGTAATGGTTAAGGTAGAAACAAGAATTCAACAAGCAATTAAAGAGATTCTTGAAGAAGAAACCTGGAAACACTTAAAAACATACAACAATTTTGACAAAGTATTATCTATTGCCTCATTAATTGATAAATATGATCCAGGACCAGATCCCTGCTATGAAGACTGTAGAGGTATGTGTTTTGGTTGTTACGATGGCTACACATTTTCTCTTGATTGGAGAGATAGTTCGAACCTTAGAGAAAAAAAACCATTTAGTTTGATTACAGATCACGAACGAGATATGTTGATTGACGCAATAGATGACAAAGTACATATATGTGACGAGTGGTGTTCAGATTTTATTTGTTACAAATATGAAGCTACAAGTTGTAAGACTTGGTATTGTTTAAATTTACTTCTCAAACATAAGAAAAATATAAAGTATTGTTCGAAGTGTCGAGGAATGTAGAACTTTTAAATTAGACTTTTGAAAGATAAGTAGAGTATTTACTTTCAAGTGCAATTTTCAATTAAGTGTTGTTCAGTATTTAGTTTAATATATAAAATATGGATACATTTTTAGAAAACAACGATGATGTTTTTGAATTAGAGTTAGAAGATAAAGTTTACCTTACACCTGATACGAGTAGATTCAGATTTAAACTTCCAAACAATGATGATGTACTCGGATTACCAGTTGGTAAACATTTATCTCTTATTTCAGAAAATGAGGATGGCGAACAAGTATCTAGGTCCTATACGCCTGTTTCCACTGATAATAATGTAGGCTATGTTGATTTTGTAATTAAAATTTATAAAAAAAATGAACACCCAGATTTTCCTGATGGTGGGTTTATGTCACAAAAAGTAGACCAACTTGAGATCGGTGATACTTTTAAATTTAAAGGTCCTAATGGCAGACTAAATTACATGGGTAACGGTGCATTTAGTATTAAACAATTAAAATCCCAAGGTGGAGAACTAGTAACAAAAAATTATAAAAACATTGGAATGATTGCAGGTGGATCAGGAATTACTCCTATGATTCCAATAATTAGAACTGTCTTGGGTAGTGAATCAGATACAACACACATAAATCTATTGTTTGCTAATAAAAAAGAGGATGACATAATTTTAAGAGATAAATTAGAAAATAGACAAGAAGAATTCTCACACCAATACAAGTTTTTTTACACTCTAGATGAGCCATCCGATAATTGGAGTGGTTATAAAGGCTTCATAAATTCTGAAATGATAACTGAGACTATGCCTGCTCCAAGTGATGACACATTAATACTTTTGTGTGGACCACCTAAAATGATTTCAGAGGCTGTTAGGCCAACCTTAGAACAACTTAATTATTCAAAAGACTCTATATTTACTTTTTAATAAGTGTCTCTTTTATTAAAAAATTATAAGATTTGTAAAAGAACGTTATTTTGTTGTACCTTTAGACATAGGTCTTAATTAATATACAGAAATGAGAGAATTTTTTGATTATTTAATTGCGAATGAATCTTTAGTCGAGCTTGTTGTTCTTTCATCAATTGGTCTAACTGCATTTATTTTTATTCTTATGTTGGCAATTAAAAAATAAATTTAATAATCATTTAAAGCATATAAACTACTCACATAGCTTAGAAATTCTGGACAGGGTTTTTAAGCTTGTAAAAGAGG
>CEWG01010568.1_pt1 | contig 11069 bp, 9 predicted proteins | sample 361411 | NCBI WGS metagenome assembly CEWG01 (sample SAMEA2622173, study PRJEB7988) | marine metagenome | biome: marine biome (ENVO:00000447); feature: surface water layer (ENVO:00002042); material: "saline water (ENVO:00002010), including plankton (ENVO:xxxxxxxx)" | depth 5 m | reverse complement strand
GGATTAATCCATAATCGGCGCCACATTAAAGCCGTAATATTTCTCTATTTTTTTCTAAAATCTCCACCGAGAAAATGTTTCTTTATCATCGGATTTTTCATCATCGTAAATCCAAAAAATCCAACTGAATACCAAAATAATTCTATCAAAGCCCAACATATAACAAAAATTATTGCGAATTGAAATAATGATGAAATTTGGAGAACCAATGAGGTAAGTGAAGAAACTACTAACGAGATACCAATGTCATACAGCCTTCCCGTGCATAACCAAAAGTTGGATAGCCTAGCAAGAAGCCTATTCATCAATAAGCCTAAGCAAATTTAGTATAAAGAACAATTGACTAAATCACCGGTTACGGAGATAGTCATCTCCATAATAGTTCCATTGTTCCATGGTCCACCCCGGAGGTAGGCCTTCTGGTGGCAGTTGAGGAGGTGCTTTAACCGAGTTAAAAGCCTCAACGTTTGGCTGCATATCTGATAAGAATTGGTTGATCGGCGTATTTTGTAAGTTCATGGAATTACTACGCTTCTTGACCATAAGCAGTGCTAGTATTAGCACTCCAATTATTGCAACCACAAGTATTACCAAATTGACATAAGATGATTCTTCAACTTTTTCGGTTAGTGATGCATCAAATGGATATACATCTGAATTATCTCCAACACCGTCACCATCAGAATCTAGCCATTCCGAGCTGTCATCGACAAATGCATCAGCATCGTTATCCCATCCATCACCGTCGTTATCTAGACAACCAAATCTTGGAGTTGTTGAGTTACCAGATTGTTGTGGGCAGGAGTCACCCTGTAAACCTTCGAGGTTGTCTCCATATCCGTCCAAATCTGTATCTAGATACTGTGAGGCGTCATCGGGGAAAGCGTCGTTAGAATCTGACCAACCATCGCCATCAGAATCAAGACAACCATAGACATCGATAGTTGAAGTTCCTTGGGTGTTTGGACAATGGTCGCCCTGGTAACCCTCAATGTTGTCACCGAAGCCATCATAGTCGGAATCGGCATGTTGTGAGAATTCATCGGGGAATGCGTCCGCTCCTGACAGTACTCTCCAGTAGGTGTCAGGATCAGACCAACCATCACCGTCTGAATCTAGGCAACCATTCCTATCTTGATAAGAATCGCCGGCAATAGTGATACAGAAATCACCCTCAAATCCTTGGAAAACATCGCCAAAACCATCGCCATCGGTATCAGACCACTGTGTGGGTTCTTGAGGGAAAGCATCGATGACATCGCCAAAATTATCACCATCTGAATCGACACAACCGAGCGCATCTAATGTACTAGTTCCGAACTCATTAGGGCAGTAGTCAACTATATCGTCAAACCCATCATTATCATCATCATCATCTTCGGTCAAATCTTCGCAACCATCTCGGTCGATATCTGTGGTGGATGAGGAAAGGAAACCAATGCGACTTTGCAGACACAAATCGACAGTTGTCGAAGCAATAGTACAGGACAGGCCTAATGTGTTTCCATCACAAATCTCATCGCCGTCATCGTCTAAATCCTCGGTTGAGTCTCGACATCCATCGCCGTCATAATCACTAATTGACCCCGATAGCCAACCTAATTCCCCTTTAACGCAGTTATCTGATAAATCCGCAACATCATCATTATCATCATCAAAGTCTTCTGTTGAATCTTTGCATCCATCCGAATCGTAGTCACTGTAAGTAGTTGAGACCCAGTTAATTACACCCTTGGAGCATTGGTCATTAATATCCAAAACCCCGTCGCTATCATCATCCTCATCACAAGCATCGCCAACACCATCTCCATCCAAGTCTAATTGTAAGGGGTTAGCGACCGATGGACAGTTATCGTCCTCGTCTAGAACTCCATCAGTATCTATATCGAAGTATGGATCAATTCTTACCACCTGATCTTTTCCATTATCAACATAATACAAGTTACCCTCAGGCCCGATTTCAAGTCCCATAATGAATGTCGCAGTGGTTTGAATGGTATCAATTTCAGTTGCGCTTTTACCATCTTTGGCAAGATCATAGGCAATAATCGTACCATCACCGTTTTGTGAAACGAATAATGTATCACCATCTAAAGCAATACCAGAAGGTCTATTCAAACCATTATCTAGAACTCCCCACTCTTTACCAGTAATGCGTGAATACTCTGCTAACGGTTCTAGCCTTGAAGGATCATTCATGATATTTTGAGTTGAGTAGGTTGGGTCATCGGTGTTGACCCAAAGAATTCGATTAGCTCCAGTATCTGCAATATACAAAATCCCTGATTGTTTGTCGAGAATCATGTGACCTGGTATGCCACCTGCTCTCGTCAGATCGATATCCGAGTACCGGTGGACAATTCCATCTGAATGGTCGTCCTGACCAGTGTCATGGTCTAATTGGAAATCATAGTAAACCAATTCACCGTAATAGCCATCGAAATACCAATAGGCATTTCCAGAGTCGTGAGCAATGCCCATTCCATCAGGTGATTCATGATTCATGTCGATGTGACTGCCAAGTAAACCATTTCCATTATTCTGGTTTTCAACCGCGTAGTGGTCAAGTGATGATGGCCATAGAGTAGGCCCCATGAATTGATTTGGAGATCCTAATCCACAATATGTGTTTTGAGTCTCTTGAGCAGAACCCCATTGCCAGTCAAACTCTGGATGATATGCTCCAAAGGCAATGGCACTTACTTCTTCTAAGAAGTGGTTACTGTTTGAATCCTCGCGTGTTTCAGAGGTTTGATTTTGTAGACCGGTGTTGTGGACGATTGTCATGCTATCATCGCCTCTATTGGCAACCCAAAGTTCGTCTGTTCGTCCTGGATGAAATTCAAGATCTCTCGGGTCATTAAGTCCGTCAGATGAATCTACAACGACTATCTCGTCAAATCCTGAACCAAACTGAGCAACGTAGTCAGATTCCTCGGATGCCTGAACATGTGAGACTAGCGAAAAAAGTATTACACTAACCAAAAAAACACTGAGTTGTTTACCCGCCATGTACTTCCCCTTTTGTTTGAGGTTTTGATACCTTGCTTCGACTCACTCCCACTCAATTGTACCTGGTGGCTTGTGAGTAATATCGTAAACCACTCTATTTACTGCGCCTTTTACTGTGTTGGTAATCTTTGTACTTATCTTTTGTAATATTGAATGAGGTATTTCCGAATATCTTGCTGACATTCCATCCATTGACTGAACCGCTCTAACAACTATGGTCTCGCCATACGCTCTTACATCGCCGTGAACTCCCACACTACGAACAGGCAAGAGCGCAGCAAAATACTGCCAGGGTAATTCCATCAGACCCTCAGCAGCGGCTTTCTCGAATTCCTCCTCGACAATTGCGCACGATTCCCTAACCACAGCAACTCGCTCAGGAGTGAGTTCACCAAGAGTACGGACCGCTAGACCTGGACCGGGGAAAGGTTGTCGCTCAGCGACATTGATACTCAAGTGGCGAGCCAATTCTCGGACTTCGTCTTTGTAGAGTTCTCTTAGAGGTTCAACTACTTCTAAGGTCATATCTTCAGGAAGACCTCCTACATTGTGATGAGATTTGATTGTGTCTCTAACCCCGCCACCCGATTCAATCCAGTCAGGTGCAATTGTTCCTTGAACTAGATATTTGGCACCACATTTCTTCTGTTCATCCTCGAATATCCTAATGAATAATTCTCCGATTACCTTTCGTTTTTGTTCAGGTTCAGTTACGCCTTTTAATGCTTCAAAGTATCTATCTGCCGCCTTGACAGTAACCAGATTGTTAATCCCCTGCTCAGCAAGCAAGGCTTCAATTTGTTCCGTTTCGCCTTTGCGCATAAACCCCGTATCCACATATACACAATGGAGTAAATCACCGACGGCTTTGTTGGCAATTACCGCTGCTACAGTCGAGTCTACACCGCCAGAACAAGCAATAATCGCAACATCGTCAATCGTATTTTGCAGTGACTCGATGGATTCTTTGATGAATTCATCGACATCAAACATATCAGGCGCCCCCGTTAACCTCACGATCTTGGGCTTTGACTCTCTCAATTTGGTCGAGTTTGTTTTGCTTCAATGCTGCAGCATGCTTCTCGCTTTGAAGTGCTAACATTTGAACAGCCAAGTATCCTGCGTTATCACCACGGTCTACTCCAACAGTAGCTGCTGGAACTCCGGGAGGTAATTGGACAATAGATAGTAGAGAATCGAATGGTACTCTGCCACCGCAAGGAACCCCAATTACCGGTTTAGTGGTTAGTGCTGCAACAGCACCTGGCAGTGCTGCTGCTAGTCCAGCCATAGCGATGAAGACTTTACAGCCATCATTTTCAGCATCGTGAATAATTTGTTCAACAAATTTTGGTGATCTGTGCGCACTAGCAACACGTAACTGATATGTTACGTCAAATTGCTTCAATATCTTGGTACACTTTTCGGCAACGGGCATATCTGAGGACGAACCTAGCAGTATTGTAACTTCCATGACAGTCTGCCATAGCAGTCGGTTATTCAAGATGACTATTCATCTTCGTCAAAAAAATCATCTAAATTTAGTCCTAAAGTTCGAAAATCAAATCTACTTTCTTGAGCAATTCCGAAAATGTCTAACCTTAGAACTAGTCCGTTTTTTGTTCTGGAGCCATATATCATAGCGAAACTATCACTGTCAAATCTTTTCAGAGCCATGGTATTTTGAGAAAATCTCGCTGAACGAATATCCCAGTCCATCATACTATTAATCGGTAAGGTTCGCCTACCTTGCCAGTTTATCTGAAAAGTTAAACCAGCATCTTTGAAAATGAAATCTAACGAACGATAAATTGTCATCAATGCGAGAATTGAACTAAGAATTCCGTAGACATACAACAAATTACCAGTTGCTACTAAAACCCAAGAAAACAAGGCGAGAATACAAAAGAAGAATCCTAAAGCCACTCGCATTGAATTGAAACATCCTTGACGCGGCCCAATTGCGCTAACTCCACCTACAAGAAAAAGTAAAATTCCGAAGCCACCTAACCATTCAATCCAATGCTCTCCTTTGCCGGTGAATGCCATAATCATGGAAAACACAATTGGCAAAATCCCCCATGCGATTGGGTACAAAACGGTCTTGGGATTAGGTTTGAGTTCGATTCTCTGCCAGCCAAAGTGTTCGGGGGATTTATCTCTGGCCCTTACCATCCTTACCACTACTCATCATCAAACGGATGACGTAGACAAAGGTTTCTCGCGGCATAGACCTCATCTACTCTACGAACTGGGGTAGTGATTGGCGCCTCATGCAAAGTTTCAGCGTCTTGTTGCAAGACTTCAATGAAATCTTTGGCAAATTGGTCGATGGTGTCTCTACTTTCAGTTTCAGTAGGTTCAAACATCATACATTCAGGCACAACCAACGGGAAGTATACGGTCGGAGCCATGTAACCTTTGTCGAGAAGTCCTTTCGCTACATCCATGGCTGAAATGCCATATTTTTCTTTAGCAGGTTGAAGAGATAGTGTGAATTCATGTTTAGCAACATGAGTATTAGCACCATCGACAAACATGTCATCAACTCCTGCTTTTTTGGCTTCTCTGTGAAGGGCATGTCGCAGGTAATTTGCATTTAGAACGGCATGTTCAGACATATCTCTAAGTCCGTATCCATATCTTCTGTAGTAAGCCCAACACCTGATTACAGCACCGGAATTTCCGTGCCACTGTTGCACTTTTCCGATACTATTGGCTGGCTGAAACCAACCATACCACATGTCGTCCACCGCAAACTTAGACTCATCACCAAGTATTGGCCTTTTCTTTACGATTGGACCAGGTAAAAATTCGGCCAGATGTGACTTTACACCTATAGGTCCAGAACCTGGACCGCCGCCGCCGTGGGGCTGACTAAATGTTTTGTGTAAATTGAAGTGAACAGCATCGAAGCCCATCAATCCGGGGGAGGTTCGGCCAAGAATCGCATTAAAGTTAGCACCATCGTAATACATTTGTCCGCCAACCGAATGAATTATTTCTGAGGCTTGAGAAATGTCATTTTCAAATAATCCAAGGGTATTAGGATTGGTCACCATCATCAAAGCAACTGTATCGTCGACAACTGCCTTGAGTGCGTCGATATCGATTCTTCCGTCCTCGAGACTAGGAATTTCAATTATTTCGAATCCTGCCATGGCTGCGCTTGCTGGATTGGTTCCATGCGCCGAATCAGGAACTATGACTTTGGTTCTTTGAGATTCGCCTCGACTACGGAAATATTCCTGAACACATCTTACGGCGGTAAATTCTCCTTGAGCACCGGCAACAGGCTGCAATGTTACTTGGTCCATACCTGAGCAAATAGCCAACATGTGTTGCATTTCATGGAAAATAGACAACAAGCCTTGAAGATGATGCTCGGGTTGATGGGGATGGATATCAGCAATACCAGGAATTTGGGCGATGACCTCATTAATTCGTGGATTGTGCTTCATAGTACACGATCCAAGAGGATAAAATCCAGTATCAATTCCGAAATTTCTGCGTGAAAGCCATGTATAATGCCTAACCATTTCCGGTTCAGATAATCTAGGCCATCTAGGCAGGGTCTTTCGAACTAAATTCTTAGGCAAGGTGACCGAGTCGGTAGGGAGAAGAGTTTGGGGCTGAGAATAACCCATGCCTTCGCCGCCAGCAAAATCAAACAGACGACTCACGCAATCACCCCCGCAGACCATATTGCAATATGGGCAGCCAGTAACTCTATCTCTTGGGCAGAAGTCTGATCGGTTACTGTCACGAGTAACCAGTTCTTTCTGTTAGGATACCACCTGCTGGCATCAAATCCGCCGATTATTCCGACGCTATCCAAGTAATTCAAGCAGTCAGATGCTGATGCAGGAAGTTCAACAATAAATTCATTGAAATGAGTACCAGATGAATGGGGTATGGCTACGGTATTGATTTCGCCAAGTTTTTGTTTGGCTAAATTACAAGCGGTAATATTTCTAAATGCCAAATGCTCCAAACCTTCCGGGCCAAGCAATGACATGTGCATTGCACCCATCAAAGCAATCAAGGTTTCATTGGTACATATGTTCGATGTTGCTCTATGCCTTCGAATGTGCTGTTCTCTAGTAGATAGTGTCAGACAATAAGCCTCTTTTCCATCGACATCAATACTTCTACCGACAATCCTTCCGGGCATTAGTCTAAGATATGGTTTTGAACAAGCAAAAATTCCGTATATCGGTCCACCAGCGGTAACCGGGCTGCCCAGAGGTTGTCCCTCGCCGACAACAATATCTGCGCCGTAGTTGCCAGGTGCTTCAACAAGTCCTAATGATACCGGCTGAATACCGATAATCAATGCAGTATTTTCTCCAATCATCTCTTTCAAGTGAGTATAACCTCCGTCCAAAAGACCTAGCGGATTTGGCTGTTCTACGTAAATACCACACGAACCAGCTGCTTTTTCAACACTGGATAAATCGATAGTACCGTCTTGGTTATGCTGCAAGTATTTTATTTCGATGCCAGCACCTTGGCAGTAATTTTGCATAACCGAAACTCTGTCGGGGGGCGTTAGTTCAGAAATGTAGACAGTATCTTTCTGGGTAGCCTTGCGATTGTGAACACGCACAGCGCAGGTTAGTGCCTCAGCTGCTGCAGTAGAGCCGTCATATAGCGACAAATTAGAAATTGGGAGCCCGATCAATTCTGAAACCAATGTTTGGAATTCCCACATTGCTTGCAACATTCCTTGACTTACTTCCGGTTGATAAGGTGTGTATGAGGTAAGGAATTCACCGCGAGTAATTAACTGGAAAACTGAAGCAGGGACATAATTTCGATAGAGACCTGCCCCTAAGAACGAGACCACATCCGACATTGCTAGGTTTGAACCGAGTAATCTTCTTGCGTCGGCAATAATTTCTTCTTCGGATTGCGGAGGTGGCAAGTCTAATTGCTCAGTCATTCGAACCTGTTCGGGTATATCACTGAACAGGTCGTCAATACTACTGAAACCCATTTCTTCCAACATTTCTAATTCTAATCCTCGATTCGGCAATTGATCTACCATCTAATACCCTCCTTCAACAAACTTATCTGTGCGCGTAACGACCATAATATTCCCTACTAATCATACAAACGGCGGTCGGAAAATTTCAGCTCTGACTGATTTTCTAGGACTTGCTACAATCAATACTTCGTCGCCCACATCGACCCCTGAAATGTAACCTATTCCGATACCGGTGTTGTCTAAACTAGGAGCTGGTGCTCCCGAGCTTAATCTTCCGATAAGAACACCATCCAAATTAGTAACATCTTTTCCAGGCCGAGGCAAAGGACCCTTCTCTAAGTACTTGATTCCCCACCAACGAGCATCGTCATCATTATGGCTCATCACTCTATGTCTGCCTGTGAAATCATGCTCTGTGTCTAGACCAAATGGTACATTGGTTTCCCATGAATCACGAGCCAAAAACGGATCGGTTTCACCTAGTCCTGGCCAACAAAAATCAACACCGGAAAGTAAGTACCCTTTTTCTAATCTTAACGTATCTCGGGCACCTAAACCGACAGGTGTGGCACCAGATTGAATTAGACTGCGCCATAATTTGGGAGCGTCATTATTTGGAATGAAAATTTCATAGCCAGATTCTCCAGTGTAACCGGTTCCTTGAATCCACCCTGAAATGTCCAGAGCATTGGATTCAATTTTCTGCCATTTAAATCTCGAAACATGATTTTGTTCGCCGATTGCAGCGCTCAGAAAATGCTTAGCCATTGGACCTTGCAACGCAATAATAGAAGTTTCATCAGACAGGTTTTCTAGAGTCACCGAACCGTCATTGGGTAACTTAGAATTGAACCAGTCGAACATCACCGGAATCATCGAAGCATTAGGTACACCCAAAATTTCTTCATCCGACACTACTGCGAAAATCATATCATCGATAATGAAACCTTCATCGTCTAAGAAATGAGTGTAAGCACACCTAGATGGGCTAATTGATGTAACTTTTTGAGTCGCTATTCCCTCTAGCCATTGCTTAACTGAAGTGCCACGAAACCTAAACGTACCCATGTGTGAAACATCGAACAGTCCTGCCCCACTTCTAGTTGCCAAATGTTCGTCCTTGATATTGGAATACCAAATTGGAAGTTCAAAACCGTGGAAATCAACAATGTTAGCATCAAGCGAAACATGCTCCTCATACAGAGAGGTTCTCACCAGACCATGCCCGCCCATGACATTGGGAAAACTAGACACTCCTTAAACTCAAGTAAAAAAGATTCAATCATTGATTGGCAGGTATGCCGGAAATTATCTCATTTCCGTGATGAACAACCCGTTCAAGAAAGCCATCAATTACCTCAGTAGTAGTTAGAGGATTAGCGATTACCGGACGCAAAATTACATTTTCACCGATATTTGAGCGGCTTACTAAATATTTACCTTCTTTGAACAGCCGTTCTCTGATTTGGCTGTTCAGAACATTCAGATCCGTAATGTTACCATCGCCGACAAATCGGAAACAAACATTGGACCACTGACGGTGCGACATCATTTCTAACTGACTACTCTGACCAATCTTATCCTCTAGGTACCTGGCTAAGTTACAGTAATCCTCGACAATTTTGGCCCAACCTGAATCGCCAATCTCTCGCCATGCAAGCCACAACTTCAGAGCATCATTCCTTCTACCACATTGCAGCGAAAACCTACCCAAATCGAAATCCTTTGAATCCTCGTGAAACAAATAGTGGGCAACATCTCCGTGGGTGCAAACATTTCGGAGAATATTCTTGTTCTTGACAATAAAAGCACTACATATAAGCGGCATTCCCATCATTTTGTGAGCATCCCAACACACACTGTCTGCTAAATCAACTCCATCCATCAAATGACTGTACCTAGAGGAAAACAAACAACTTCCGCCCCAGGCTGCATCTACATGCAACCAAATGGATTCTTCATGCGCAATTTTGGCGATTTCACGGATTGGATCAAATGCCCCTCTTACAGTGGTGCCTGAAGTTGCAATAATACAGAAGGGAGTCAGTCCTTCACTCTTACATCGGTTTATTTCCTCTAACAGAGATTTAGGTTTCATACGACCCTTGTCATCACAAGCGACTTTGAACACATTTTGATGACCTATTCCAACAACATTTGCAGACATTAAAACCGAATAGTGTGACTCACTAGAGACAAATGCGGCATACTTGGAACCATCAAAGCCAGTTTTAGAAGATAGGGGAAGCAAAGACTGTCGGGCACATAGCATTCCTAGCATGTTACCGTTAGAGCCACCGGTAGTCATAGTGCCGTATCCATCAGCAAAACCCACCATCTCAGAAATTCGTTTTATTATTGTTTGTTCAATTAGCGTTGCAAGGGGTGCAAGTTCGTAGGTGTACATCGATTGATTGGTGAGGGCAGTGATTATTTCCCCGGCAAATGCAGTGATGTTCAGTCCGCCCCAAAGTGGGTTCATGAATGAACCACTATTTGTCCTGACACATTGCTTCAAAAATTCATCAACATCGTCCAAAATTCGATCTGAACCTCTACCTTCAAGCGGCAATTTCAGGTCGGTGGTTTTTCTCCTAGAATTGTGTGAAATGTAATCTATGGCGTTAATGGAATTATCTGAACCGCTTTCGATATAGCTAATCGCCCTTCGGGCAATCTCATCGATGAATACCTCCAGTTCCATAGTTCGCACTAAACTTCCGTCTATGATTAATCCTTAGTATTATACGGTACTTTGTTCAAAGCGGATAATTTGCTTAAAAAATGATATTATTCAGGTCGTATCCAATAATATTCAAATTGCATTCGAGCCACTCACACCATTTTTTAATCATCAAGACAAATTATTAGTTGGATAAATGAATTAACAAGTTCTCAGATTATGAATCTCAATAATCAGGAAAAAATAGACGATTTTTTTTGCCCGAGGAGCGAAATGGCTCAATAATCCAATTCATACTGCATAAAAAATTAGTAACATTGAATAATAAGACTTGTTACCATCATCCATGCTAGGAGAAGTTGGAGGCAAGTGGCTGGACCGTTT
>CEWG01173807.1_pt1 | contig 11077 bp, 10 predicted proteins | sample 361411 | NCBI WGS metagenome assembly CEWG01 (sample SAMEA2622173, study PRJEB7988) | marine metagenome | biome: marine biome (ENVO:00000447); feature: surface water layer (ENVO:00002042); material: "saline water (ENVO:00002010), including plankton (ENVO:xxxxxxxx)" | depth 5 m | reverse complement strand
ATTTCATTCATTAATTGATTAAAAATATCTAAATTATTAGGTAATTTTTCCAACCTTCTATCAAAATCAAACCATGGCAAGTGATCACCATTTTCATCTTTAGGCATTTTAACTTGTTTATGCCATCCATAACTAATATCAAAACCTAACCCAAGATCTTTCATTTTATTTTTCATTTTTGTATCAAATTTTTTAAATTTATAATTATCTTCTAAGAAGTTATTTAAGTTTTTAGTTTTTTTAATACTTTGATTTAATACTTTTTTTTGTAAGGAATCATTTTGTTTATATAAATCATCACCTTTTGAGTTTGGGTTTACTAAATCATAATTCCATACATAAGTTCCATGAATGAATTTAGATTTTTTAGTTAAATCCTGTTTAATTTCAACCAGTTTGTCTTTTAATGAGGTCATAATAGTTATTTAATATATTATTATATATAAAAATGCAAAAAAACCCTTATATTTTAGATAATTTCAGTGATAATTCTTTACACAAATTTTGGGAACATTATGAAAAAAAATTTACAGACAAACACGAAAACGGCAATGGTGTAGTAAAAGAAAATGTAAAATATGAAGAAGTAAATATTTCTAATCAATGTGATAAAGAGAAAATCAAAAAGTGCCTTGTATTAGAAGCACATGGAGATTTATATGAAGAAGATAAACCAAAAGGATTAAAACTGAAACTAGGGAAAAAGAATGAATATATTTATGCAGATACTTCAAAAAGGGTTGGTTCATGTATAAGAACAAAGAAGCTATTAGGACCAGGGGAATTTGAAGCTAGAATTAAAATCACCAGTTCTAAAATGATGAGTGCTTTATGGACATTTCAATATGAAGAGTTTGATATGGATGATTATAGACATAGAATAGATAAAAGATTTAATAAAAAAAATGATGTAAATGGCGATTCAGTATTAAATCATGAAATAGATATTGAGTATCCAGGTAAGAATGAAAAAACGATTAAATTTAATAATTTTATATCAACAGAACATCCAGACCTTTATAATGAGGAAGAAATAGAATATAAAAATTTAGTAGATAATGATTGGCATGTTGTTAAATTTACTTGGGAGACGTCTATTCTACCTATAAAAGAAATTATAGGAAGAGATTTAACTGAAAGTGAAGTTATTTTAGTAAATAGAACTGGATTTATATATAAATTAAATAGTAAAAAATATAAAAATTTAAATGGAATATATGTTAAAAAACATCCTAAATATAATAATGAATATGTTATGATATATGGTTCTAAAATAAACTACTATATAGATGATATGAACGAACCCAAATATACTCATATTGTAACAAAAGAAGATATTAAGAAGGGTTTAAATAAAAGGATTCCTAATATGGCAAGTCATTTCTATATGGCAGTATGGTTTTCTTCTGCTCATAAAGACAGAAAGTTTGATATTGCCAAAATGTATGTAGACTACTTTAAATATACTCCAAATAACAATGAGTATACATTTTTATAAAAATAAGTAATTTAAAAATTAAATAATAGATAATATATAGTATGTGTAAATTATTTTATTGTTTTTTTCCTTGTCTAAGAAAATATAGAAAGATACCAAAGAATTTAGATTTTAAAGAATTAAGCCATTTTTATCCAAATATAAAAAAAGGCAGAGTTATAAAAGTATATGACGGTGATAGTATTACAATTGCTGGAAGAATACCAGAATTAAAAAATGATGTAATATATAAATTTAATTTAAGACTAAATAGAATAGATACACCAGAGATAAAAACAAACAATCCAATAGAAAAAGAGTACGCCATTAAGGTAAGAGATATTTTAAGTGAGAAAATAATGAATAAAATGGTAAATATTAAGGTTTTAAAGACTGATAAGTATGGAAGATATCTAGCAGAAGTAAGTTATAAGAAATTAAATATAAACACATGGTTATTACAGAATAATTATGCAATATTTTATGACGGAGGATCAAAAGAAGTATTTGATTCCAATAGATTTAACCCAGATTTATCAGAGGATGTTGCAATCGCAATGAGTCTTACACCAAATAATCAAACAAATTTTGGGTCCGTAAATCCGAATTATAATAATTTTAATAAAAATGCTTCAGGAACACTTGTAAAAATAGATATTAATGTAGAAGATGATGAAAAAGTAGGAATGTTCAAAATATAACTTAAATTTTGCGAATTTTAAGACTACCGAATTGTCTTAAAATCAGTGTTTTTTAAGTTAACTTAAAATAAATTAAAAAAAAGATAACATAAAATCTATTATATTTAAGATATGTCCTAAATGTACATTTAGGACATTCTTTTTGTATTAAAATCATTTTAAATTAAGATAACTTAAAATTCATTAAAAATAAGTTAACTTAAAATCGGTGTTTTTTAAGTTTTTCGGAACTCGGGCAGACTTTTTGAGATCTTTATTTTATTTGTATTTTTGGTGATTTTTACAATATTGTATTTTTGGTGTTTTTTACAATATTGTATTTCCAGCAATTTTGCACTTTTTCGGAACTTAGGGAGTTACATTTAGGATATTTGTAGTTTATTTGGATTATTCTATTAAGATTATGGTACTGACGATGGTCCTGCTGATGCTGCTGGTGATGATGATGATGATGATGCTGCTGGTGCTATTTCTGCTGCTATTTCTGCTAATTTATCACAATATAAAGACAAATTTTTATAAGAGGGGGTAGCTTTATGTTTATTGGGATCAAAATTTACTTTTGCTCCATTTTCATCAAATTGTTGAGAATCTGGGTCTTGTTCAAAAGCTTTTGTAAAATTATCTACAGTACTGTCGTTTGTTTTTATCAAATCAAACATATCAGTACGTATATATGCTTCACACTTTTCATGAATTAAATTTTTGAATGAATTCATAAATTCATTATTATCATCCTGATCTACCTGATCTGGATACTCAATATATATTAAAATATCATTACATAATCCGGTCTTTACCAACGATTGTATTTTGAGATTTTCGGAAACGTTGTTGGGGTTGGGGGGCGACATTGCAAAAGAGCGGGCATATTGGGTTTGAAGTTGTAGTAGATTTTGATTAATAAATTGTTTTAAAAACTCTCTTAATGTTGTTAAATCCTCGTCAAATAATTCTAAATTTTCCATTTTTTTTTTAACGTAATAATCCTTAACACTTTTTTTATATTTGACTATGTAATTCCCCTTAACACCATTAATAATTTTTTTTGCATCTAAATCATCAATGATTCCATTCTGATCAGCCCTAAGAATAGAGTCATGGTTTCCTTCTCCAGCTTGAATCAATATTTCTGATACTTTATTATTAATATTTTTTGTAATATAATCTATAATCGTATCTAACATAATTTTTCCGAACCATCCAAAAAATTTTGTTCCTACAACTTCTAGTGCCAATCTAGTTTCTAAAATTAACTTTATATCTTTAAATGTAAAATTTTTATCTTTAATTTTTTTATATAGCCTTAATTTTTGTATTAGTTTATCTTTTATTAAAAAGTACTTTTCGTCGCCCAAGTGCGTATTCCACCAACCAGAAGTATTATTTGATGTTTGAATCCTAAATTTAAATAACTCTCTTGGTTTATATAAAAATATTGTTTCCTTACTAGGACTATAATACATTACTGGTACGTGTTTCATCATAGCATATGCTACACACATTCTATCACCTGATAATAATATACATTCTTTATTTCCGTTTTTTTCGTTTAATTTTTTTACTGTTAATGCTTGACCTCTATCACCTATTAATTTAAAACTATACAATATATTAATTATATCATCTCTTTTCAACGAATCTTCGCCATTAGTTGTCCTTGATTTGTCTAACTCTACAAAGAATTCATCAAAACTATCTTTTTTTTCTATGCCATTGATTTGGGTAATAATTGATGTGTTAAAGTCTAAATATTGCTTTATTTTTCTTACAATCGTTCTTATCACAAAACTATGTCTATAATTATCTACATCATTAAATATTATTTCGACAGGTGACGATGGTGGTAGCTGTGGTGGTGGTGGTGGTGGAATTCCTACCACTATTTTAAAAATTCTTTTTTCTTTATGTATATGCTCTTTTATCTTAAAATATTTTAATATTTTTTCATCTATGTTATTTTCTTTGAATATCGTTTTATACAACTCAACATATTGATACTCGTCTAAATCAGTATACACATTCTGTGAAGAATTAAAAATTTTTTTGTAGTCCTTATTTTTTATTGATGCACATCCTTGACCATCTATAATTGTTGATAAATTGTGAACTCTATGTATATTTAGATTTTCTAATACACAATTTAAATGTCCCATGTCATATAAATAATATTCTGATATGTAATTAAAAAAATCTGTATTATCTTCAGTCAATTTATTTGCTGTTGCTTTATTTTTTAAATATTTTAAATCTGTAGATGAAAGAACCAAGGTATATATTTCACCCTGGAGGTTTACGTTGTCTATTACATTATTTATATATATATTTTCATTTACATGGGGTAGGAGAGTACCATCTTTTGATAGTTTAAACTTTGAAAAATCGTGACTTGTATCATCTTTAGCAAATTGTCGAACATAATCATTAGTATAATTATTCATTTTGATGTAATTATATAGTTCATTCATTGCAACTGCTTGGTCAGGTCCTGGAAGAATACCACCATTTTGTGATATATTGAGTGGTCTCTTGTTATCTTTCATAATATTTTCTTCATCAACATCATTTTCTAAAGTAAAATAATTTCTATACTTTTTAAGTATAAACTGCTGTTCATCATTACTAAATGATTCATGTTTATATTCTTCATTTATAACTAATTCTTCATTATGAATATTATTATATGCTGTAATAGTATAAGTATTAGGACCATCATTATGATTTATCTCAACAAACATATTAATAAATTGATAAAAATCATCAGAACTTTCAGCTGTTTTATAAAAAGCATTAGAACCCAAAAACTTATCATAAATATATGCAGAAATACAATGAGTTAATAATGGACCTAATTTTCTATAAGCTTTTACAGAATCCTGATGAGCACCAGGAATGTGTTTAAAAACCATATCATACTCCATTCTAAAAGAGTCCTTATTAGTAATTAAAGTTTTATCAGTATAATCACTATCATTAACAAGCATTTGCATTAGGGATATTTTATGTAACATTTCATTTACTTCTGCCATATTTCTTTGTTGCTGTACAACATTTTGAGGATGTACATACATCGAAATATTTGAATGTTGTGATGATGCTTCTGAATGTGCTGGTGATGGTGGAGTTCCCCTGCTTGATGATATATGTGAGGGTTGTAAGTGTTGTGAGTGTTGTGAGTGTTGTGAGGGTTCTGATGTTGGTGGTAAACTCGGATTTATTCTAGACCGCGGATTTATTCTAGACCGCGTATTTATTCTAGGCCGCGTATTTATTCTAGACCGCGTATTTATTCTAGACAATTTTGCCTGTGGTTTACCATTAACACCGCCGAATTGTTCATATATACCTACTGGTAGTTTTGATACCATGCCACGCATATTCTGTTTCATTAATAGGTATTCCTTTTTACCATGTTTGAATAAGTATACTGTTTTATTTTTTTTATTTAAATCTGTACTAAACTTCAAATCTAATTTATCCAAATCAAATATTACTAAATTCATTTTACATAAGTCTGCTAAGTATGTTAAGTGTTTCTTATTTAGTTTATTAAACTTCTTTCCGTCAAACTTCTTAACTACTTTGTCATTTAATTTATTTTTATAGTAATTAGTAGATTCATTTAAATCTGTAGTATCTAATTTTAAAAACTTATTATCAATACCAATTAGGAAAGATGATAAGAAATTATTCTTAACTTTATCATCTAATTGAACAAGCATATAATTATTATCTAAATGCTTAAATTTTTTTAGCGAATACATTTATTTATAAAAATATAATAAAAAAATAAAATTTTATTTTCACCAAAAATTATAAATATTTAATAGATAATAGAGTAATACAATACAAAAATACTGCAAAAAATAATATACATATTACTTGACCACATATATCTACTCTATTTCTTCGTAGTTCATTTGATGTATCTTCATTATTAACAGGTGATACTTGACTATTACTAATGTTTATTATAACATTTCTATTTATAGTATCTTGTCTTCTATTTGGAATTATATTTGTTGTATGCTGTCCTTCTTCATTTACTAAGTTTCTTATATATTCTATATCTAATTGATTTATCTTTCTAAATAATTCCTCCTTTAATAATGGAACATTTAACTTAAAAGCATTACCTTCATTATTATTATATTTTTTATGACATATAAAACATTTACTATCTTTTAAATACCAGTTAATAAAACATTTTTGACAAAAAAAACAATTCTTAAAACATTTACAAAAATTATTTATTAATATTAATGAATCATCATTTAATATAGAATAACATATAATACATTCATTATCTTGTTCATTTAAATAATTTTTAATTTCATTATTTTTTAAATATTCATTTCTTAAGTTAATTATTACTTCATTCTCCATACTAATAACTAATTTAATTAAATATAAATTTTTAAATTATAATTGTATGTGTTCCGTTATAATAATTTGTTTCGTAATTAATAGTTTGTTTTATTGAATATAGTGAAATACCTATAAATGTATAACAAAATGTATATTTTAATATTTTAAATTTATTAGTATTTAACCACATTCTGAATGTTCTAAATGTTGTAATTTGATTTGTTCTTAAAAAATTAACTATATCATCAGGTGTATCATCATCATAAATGTTTATTACTTTATAATCATATTTATAATACAATTCATCATTTACTCTATCAATGTCAATATTATCATGAGTAAATTCTTTTCTACAAACAATACATTTTTTATTTTCATTAATCCATTTTACTAAACATGGTTTGCATATTTTACATATTTTATAACAATCACACAAATTATTTATTATTACTAAATCTTTATCATCTTCTAATTCTTGCTGGCATATGACACACTCATTATCATTATTAAAAAATTGAATATTTTTATTTTCTAATAAATTACTTTTTAAGTCAATTATAATCTTATCGCTCATAATTAATTTATTAAATTATTATTTATATAAATAAATGAATTCAAATTTCTATAAATTTACTAAAAAACATAATAAGGTTGCTGCTTTTGATTTAGATGGAACCTTAATTAAAACTAAAAGTAAAAAGAGGTTTCCAATAGACAAAAACGATTATGAATATGCTTTTGATAATGTTGATAGTAAATTAAATGAATTAATTGTAGATGGTTATAAGATTGTGATTTTTACAAATCAAAATGGAATATACAGAGGAAAAACTAAATTAGAAGATGTAGTATATAAAATAGAAAAATTATTTCCATTTGCTGATTATTTCATTTCAGATAAGGATGATATTTATAGAAAACCTATGCCAGGTATGTATTATGAATTTGTTAAATTAAATGGAAGACCAAAAGAAGCATTTTATGTAGGTGATGCCGCTGGTAGAAAAGGAGATCATAGTTCTGCTGATATTAACTTTGCACATAATGCAAATATTAAATTTAAAACACAGAATGAATTCTTTGAAAATAAAAAAGAAAACATAAAACCAGATTGTTTAACTTTACCAAAGAATACTAATAGTATCGACCAAGTTAAGGAATTAAATCAAAATGTAGTAGTATTAATGCAAGGTTTTCCAGGTTGTGGTAAAACAGAGTTTATTAAAGAATATGTTAAATATAATAATATTAAAGATTATATTCATCTATCAAATGATGAATATACTAAATCAAAATTAATGAAAGAATTTAAGAAAGGTTTAGATGATGATAAATTAATATTCATTGATAATTTAAATGCTACAAAAAAAAATAGAGCAGAATTTATTAAATTACTTCCCGATGATTATATTGCAGTAGGAATTCATATTAAAACTCCGATGGATATATCATTTCAATTAAATAAGCAAAGATATTATGATAGTAATATCAATCCATCTTTTAAGGGCAAAGTTCGTAGTAAAGTTCCGAAAGTTGCTTACTATACATACAAAAAAAGATTTGAGAAAATGACAAAAGATGAAGGAATTTATAAAGTTATAGAATATATGCCAAATATTAAATTAAAATACTGTTTTAGTGAAAAATAAATTTAATTAAATTTAAAAATAATAAAAATTGAAAATTATATAAAAATTTTTTATTAAATTTAAAAAAGTTACAAAATGTACCACAATCTTGCTGCAACAAATATACTATGGAAAATAATTATTACTGATTTAATGACTAAATATGATATTGATAATAAAATTGATTATGCACAGCAAAATAATGAAGTAAATTTAGCAATATTACCAAAACCTGATTTAGTTTTTTCAGCATTTAATCATTTCGGAATTGATGAATTAAATGTTGTAATTATAGGTCAAGACCCATATATAAACAAAGAACAAGCAATGGGTCTATCATTTTCAGTTCCAAAAGGTGTAAAATTACCTCCATCATTAAAGAATGTTTATAAATGTATAGAAAATACATGTGAAATTACAATGGATTTTGAGAATGGTGATTTAACTAATTGGGCAAAACAAGGAGTTCTCTTATTAAATACAACTCTAACAGTATTTGAGAAGAACTCAAATAGTCATAAAAAAATATGGAAAGGGTTCTCTCTTGATTTATTAAAATATATCTCTGATAATACAGAGAATGTAATATTTATGCTATGGGGTAATGATGCTAAAAAACTAAGTAAAGTTATTGATGGTAATAAACATCATATTTTAGAACATACGCATCCAAGTCCATTATCAAGAAAAACATTTTTAGAATGTAATCATTTTCAAAAAGCAAATGAAATTTTAAAAAAATTAGGAAAAAAAGAAATTGATTGGACTATTTAAAATTTTAATAATAAAATAGAAAAATTTATTTTTTCTATTATTTTCTATTCTTATTCTTGGAGACATATTAAATTTTTGAGTATTTAATATACAACTGAAAATCAATTTCATTTAACAGATCATGATAGTAGTTGTGTTCGTCTATCATAAAATCTTTTGGTTGTCCATACTCACACATTTCATCACCATAGATGATATCATCAATATCTTCTATTCGGATTGCAATGCGTGAATGAAGTTCTTCTAATAACTCCTTGTGAAGAGTTTTCATTAAGTTTGTTCTATCAATAGTTGTAGATACTTGAGAGGTAGACATAATATTGTTACTCAATTTACTACTTTATCACTTTAAATAAAAAATTTTTTTTGTTTTTTTGATTTTTTATCCTAAAACATCCTACAAACCGATACATTACTAATCAATCTCTATATTATTCATCATAATCAAAATTTAAGAATATTTTATCATAAGATAAATTGTAGTATTCTTTGTATTTATTGTAAATATTAAAAGATAAATCAGGTCTTTTATGAGTTTTGACCAAATTTATAGTGATATGATAAAGTCTATCGATACAAGTATCATATAACTTATCAAATTGTTCTTCTGCCTTATAAGAGATGTATATTTCATAATTCATTACTGTATTATACAATGAATAAATTATATCCATAAATTCTGGATTCTCATCATTATTATTACATTGTAACTTTATATGACCTTTCTTTTTAAGAATCTCAAGTTTTCTAAGATCATCTTTTACAATATTTATTGCTTCATGTTTCTTTTTGATATAGAGTTCTTCCTTCTCTATATCAAAAGAATCATCGGAATCGTCAGATTGTTCTTCTGTTTCTGAATGATACTCATATTCTGATTCAGAGAGTGAATCAGACCCAACTGATACGTTATCATCATTCACAAAATCATTATCTGTGTTATTGTTAGCAATTGTAACAAGATTTGATTTAACCATAGATCTTGTATAAACCATTGTAAGTAAATGGTAGTCTCTCACTTAAATAGAAAAATCTACTTATATTTTTTCTATTTTGACTATAAAATTTAGTACCAAAGATTAAGAATCCTTGTCATATCTGGGTCAACCTTTAAATCTTCATGTAAGTCTTTTGGTAAATCATATTTTGTATTTTTACCAATACACCACATTGTAGAGATTCCAATTGTTTTACTATCATATACAGAATGATTCAGACAAGGCCAGCCAAAGTAAATACAATTAGTACATTTACAATTGTTTGATTTACAAAAGGATGTCAACTCGGTTGTTCCTTGTTCATGAAATAAGACATCCATTGTTGTATCAATGGCATCTCCTTGCTGAATACAACCAACATCGCCGCACAGTGAACACAACTGTTTACTAGGTTTTTCCCACTTCTTTGCTGGAATGATCTGATTGATTACATCTGCAACATTCTCTTGGAAATATACTTTCCAAATCATGTTCTCAATCTCTTCTGGTACAAGTGAAAGATAGTTGTTTATCATGATGATTATGATAAGTCTTCATATATATACTTATACTCTCATAGTTTCAATTTTTTATATGTATAAAAATTTGAAATTTTATATTGCTAAACTTAAATAAGTAAGAATTACCATGTTAGAATGGTTCCACTAACATGCTCTGGTTCTTCCGGATCACATCGCCAAAATGTGGACGTTATAATAGGGCTAAATATATTATAAATGTAATATTTCTAATCATTTTAGAAAAAGAACACAATCTGAGTGTTCTTCACTAATCTGAAGTGCGATATTTCATAAACCATTATGTTTGATGTGTCGTCTTATTGTCGCGGTAGCATAACCATGATGCGCTTGCCTTATAAGCTCGAATGATGTGGGTATCAAATCCCATCTGCGACACCTGTAATCCGACATATCAAATGTTAACAACTCACTTGTTAACACCAATTAAGACTGAAAACTGTAAATCTGAATTAAATGGGCTCATTAAATCTAATTATGAGAACTATTAATTTGGGACAAGTTTTCTTATTAAGTTGAGAATAACTTATCATAAGTTATCAAAGATGGCTGACTCAGTATCAAGTATCAAAGAGATGTTCCTCAAAATGAAAGAGATGGAAGAGGAACTCAA
>CEWG01133854.1_pt1 | contig 11102 bp, 8 predicted proteins | sample 361411 | NCBI WGS metagenome assembly CEWG01 (sample SAMEA2622173, study PRJEB7988) | marine metagenome | biome: marine biome (ENVO:00000447); feature: surface water layer (ENVO:00002042); material: "saline water (ENVO:00002010), including plankton (ENVO:xxxxxxxx)" | depth 5 m | reverse complement strand
TTTATCTCATAATTTCTTTGCTTTATATCCTCTAAAGCCCAGAAGTGATCCATACATCCTGCTTCTGCTTTCCGCTGTATTTCTTCTTCTGCATCCGCGAGCTTAGTGAGGTGCTTACCCATTTGCCCTACAGATGTGACATGACCTGCAAGCTCTTTAATACCGTTGATCGCCTCGTTAGCAAGTTGGATTACGGCAATCGTTTCTACGAACATTAGAGATTTACCAATAATGCTACAGCAGTTCCAATAACAGCTAAGGTTGAACACATAATCATGGCTTCCATGCGCCACATACGTTTATCTAAGGATTTGAGGCTATCCTGTACATACTGATAACGGATAGCGCACTCAGCCTCGTGCTTTTCTAGTTGACCCTGAGTCATCTGCGGTAAATCCACTGCTTAGTCCCTTACGTCTTGATGATGTAGTTGAGGATTATTGTAGGCTGTACGTTGTTGTGTGCGTCGCCACCGCCTGTGTCGGCTGTGTTAATATTGCCTGCGTTATTTAATTCGTCTTCTTTGGCAGTGATATTACTTCCTGATGAGTTTGAATTTCTAGTAATATTAGTAAAGTGATTGTGTGCAGGTAATTCAGCTACTGTTAAAGTGTGTGTTTGTAAACCGCCAGTTGCCCCAAGTGTATCTCCGTCTATGCCACCAGATAGACCTGTAAGACGGTCTGCTGAAGAACCTCCCATATCGTCTTGACCAGCAACAACACGACCACGTAGATCAGGTAGATTGAAAGTTGACGAGCCATCTCCAACACCGTAAGTTGTACTGATTGCACTAAATAGATCTGAGTATGTGCTACGGCTAACTGCTTGTCCAAAACATAATAAATAGCCAGTTGGGGCAGATGTACCAGCATACGGGCTTACAACACCAGCAGGAACCGATGCAGTTAGCTGACTTGCTATGTACGCTTTAATTGACTGCTGTGTAGCAAGAGCCGTAGCACTGTCTGATGCGAAGTTGTCTTCGTCCAGAATGCTAGTTACCGATGCACCGCTTGCAAGTGTAACTTGACTGAACGTACCAGCGGCGGCACTGTTAGCTCCAATTGTTGTTCCGTCAATTGCGCCAGAGTCAATGTCTACTTTACTAATATCAACTTCGCCAGTTCCATTTGGCGTTATGGTAATGTTACCATTAGTATCAGTGCTTGTGATTGCGTTACCATTGACATTTATATTATCTACATCAACGCTTCCCAGCGTAAGTCCTGCGGCTGTGTAGCTAATATTGCCAGTAGAATCTGCTGTAGCTGTAGTTGTTCCGAAAGCAAATTTATCTGCGCTTTCATCCCAAAGCATAACGGCATTGTCACCTGTGCTACCGCGCTCGATAATAATTCCGCTATCATTAGCATTGCTAGAAGCACCGGAGTTAAGCTCAAGCAAATTATCTTCAACAGTGGTATTAGATGTAGATACAGTTGTTGTATCCCCATTGACAGTTAAATTGCCTGTAACTGTAAGGTTGTCGTTAACAGTAGTTTGAGATGTGCCATGTCCTATAGATATTGCAGTTCCCGATACACCTGTGCCTATTGATATAGATTCACTGCTGTCTCCAGTATCAATAACTAAATAATTATCTGAGCCTTGCTTAATTGTAAAAGCAGTTGCAGAATTATCTGATACTGCTACATTAATATCCGTTCCGTCTGCACTGATAGAATCTAGTGCGATATCACCTACGTTAGTAATTGCGTTGTCATTAAAAGATGTAGCACCTAGTGATACAGTGCCTGTTGCAGTTAAGTTACTAGAGCCTACGTCTACATTACCAAAGCCGCTTGTAATGGAACCTGCATTTAAAGCACCCACGGTTGTCACATTTGAGAGTGTGTCTAATGCACTTTCGAAGTATGTTTCAAAGTCAGTCAAGGCGACCTGTACCATCGTGCCTGCGTCATTAACAACCACACGATCTGCATCAGCTAAGGTTGTACCAGTGGCGGACGTATCACCATCCACTATGTTCAATTCTGATGCAGTGGCGGTTACGCTCAATGTACCCAGTGTGATGTCACTGGTGAGAGCAACAGTTCCTGATGCATCTTTTATAGTTACGGTACGATCTGCTGTTGGGTCTGTGACTGTGAGCGTTGTCTCGAAATCGTTTGCAGTAGCACCTTCAAATACTACAGACGAATCAGATAAAGACAGACCAGAAGCTGTCGGTGATGTTATAGTCGGAGATGTTAATGTTTTATTAGTTAACGTCTCTGAACCTGTCAGCGATACAAAATTGTCATCGGACAACGCAGTATTAAACTGCGCTAACGAACCTGTGACTGTGTTACTGGCAAGGCTAACGGATTTATTGGTCAGCGTATCGGTTGTTGCACGGCCTACGAGAGTATCTGTAGCATCTTGAATTGTGACTGTTCTGTCTGCCGTAGGATCTGCAACAGTTATTGTAGTCTCGTGTGCATCTGCTGTAGCTCCTTCTAAAACAATAGAAGCACTAGATACAGTAAGTCCTGCAACTGTGTACGACCCTGTTTCATCCAGCTTGGCGGCAGTAACTGCGTTGTCAGCTAAGTGGGCAGTATCAATTGATCCATCTACGTAATGCTCAGAGTCAATTGAGTCATCCGCTATCTTAGCATTGGTGACAGCATCTGCATTAATCTTAGCTGTTGTAACAGCATTATCAGCAAGTCCTGTTGCTGTAATCTTAGGACCATTACCGGCGGTGCCACTGTGATCGTGACCGCTAGTTCCCATTGCTGTTTGAACTTGATTAAATTCATTATTCAGGTCTGAAGCACTGATTACTCCACCGTCAACAATGCCTGCTGTACTTTGCCTAGTATAGCCTGCCATACTTATCTCCTACTCTCAGTAGCATATTCCAATGCCACAGCGTCTAATGAAAAAGGCTGGGTTGAACCAGAAGAGGTGTACTCCAATGAGACAACAAAACCAGATCCTGTTAATTGATCTCTTAATTGCACTTGTAATGCTTCTCCAAAAATACCTGTGCCGTATAGGGATGTTCCATAGATACCCGTCTGACCACTTGATGCGATGTTATTACTTAATGTTATAGGCGATGGTCTAATGCCAGTGCTAAAATCGTAGTCAATTGCCATTGAAGCTGTAAAATTACCATCTGGATCTACATAGTTGTGCGCAACGTAAATTGTTTTGCGAACTGTCGAATCAGATACAGGTAGGTATGGAGTAAAAAATGACGCATCTATATCTGTGCTGTCGAACGAAATGCCTTGTTCTAATCTATATACATACCCATCTGTGTGTGCGAATAACAAAAACTCTTCTGTCCCGGAGTATTCTCCATATGCACTAAAAGCTTTAATTCCTCTGGTTTCTGACCACGCAATTCCCTCTCCACCTTGTGAAGCAAACTGCGTTGCTATTAAGCCCTGAGACTCAGATAGTGCATCCCCAGAATCAAATCCAAAAATTCTATACTGAGATTTGCCGCGAACAACTAAACTAGAAAACGAACTATTGCCATTTAAAAAGTCTGTAGCTTCTGACTGAATGTTTTTAGTAATTGAGCCAAGCCCAACGTCACCGATTCGCTCTGTAGCAGAAAGTAATCTCAATCCGTCTGGACCCATAAAGATTACGTCACCACCTATTTCTTGAATCGTGTCTTCTTGAACACAACCTAAGTCAGTAGAAACAGGTTGTCTAACAAAATCAGAGGAAGTAGTTCCCTGTAATTTATGTATCTGTGTTTTAGTAAATATAAACAACGTGTCCCGGAATACCTGAAGACCTGTGATAGTATCGTTAAATTGATACTCTCCTGCTCCACTGCCCGCAGTCCAATCTGTGTCACTTAACAAGCTTGAAAATGCTAAAGATGTTCCTCCTTTAGCAACAAATATATGATCTCTGTATACAGCTACGTGACTAGAATTATTGTAAGCGGCGTTAGCAGGAAGCTGTGCTATGGTGGTGCCGTCGTAATACAACGGGGTATTAGAACCATCCACCATGAATATTTTTTCAGTACCATTAAAATTATACTTGGCAAATCTTACTTTAGTGTTAGTTGCAGAGAATCTAATCGAATCAGTTGTTATCCTTGTCCAACCCGATCCGCCTGATTTGTAAAGTTCGCCTTGTCCACCACTCGCGTTATTACGAACTGCATAAGCATTACCACTATAGTAATGGACACCCCGCATTAACGCATCTGTTGCACCTGTAACTGCGTTAGAATCAAATTTTTGAAAGCCTAGAATTCTTCTGTAGCCACCCTCAACAGACGGTTCAAAATTTCTAAGCTGTCTTGCACTACCGGGCAAGTTAATTCCTTGTTGAATAGGCGACAAGTTAGTTACTAATCCACCTCTAAATTCAACAGGGTATGTCTGCCATCCGTCAGCCATTAGATATTATCCCGCGATGAACCTGCATTTGCTATCGGCGTACCCAATGCAAAAGTATTTATATTTCTGCTTACTCTAGTATCTATGACATTAATATATTCATTGATAAGAAGACTTCGCATTGCTTTTAGCCCCTCGTCAAACTTTTGTTTTGCTAATGTTGCGGACTGAGCATTGTCCCTAAACATGTAACAGTGATACATTGCACCGTCTAATATGACATGCTTGAATGATTCAGGAACAGTGGGCACATCGTCAAACAATGACAAGTCGGCAGGAATAATAAAATATTCTACTTCTAACGTGTACGCTTTATCTGGTTTAGGGGCTACGGCAAAATCATTAGTTTGTGTCTTTGCGATAAATCGTGGAACAGCCCCAGTAGCATTTGTATTTATTTCCTGATCTAAATAACTTTTTACATACTCATCATACTGAATATGTTTTAGTATATGCGTAGAAACATTTAAACTAGAATCCCTGAGTATTCTTACGCTTTCATAATCTACGATCTTTGCATTCTGAGGAATAGGATATCTAGCAGTGTTAACATCTAATATAATTTCAGTGCTAGTGTGATTAAACGGATAGTTATATTCCTGATGATTAATATCACGAATTGCCGCATTAATTGAGTCTTTAATTGTTTGATAAAAATTAGTAGCAGTTGCAAAGTTGGTTGTGGTCAATCTTGTTTCGTTAAGCCTGCTACAAATTTCGTTTGTCAGGGCTAAAAAATCATACGCCATTATATACGCTCCCTAACTTTTATCTTAATCTTTCTATTTGTTACGATGGGTGCTGTTGTTTTAGAGGAAGTAGTAGTTGTTATTTCACACAACAGTGTATACGAGACTCCTGCCTCACCCTTTGACAAAACAATTGTTGCTGTGGTATCTGTTGGTGCTGGAATTACACTGGAGGTTAATCCTACCGTGGTTCCGCTGTTTACAGACAAAGCATCGCTTTCAAAAGAGGAGCCTTCAGTAAAAGCTATAAACGTACCGTCTGCTTTTTGTATTTTCCACTGTACGGAATTAATAGTTAGACTATCTCGATCTAAGTAACGTGACCAATCTACTGTGTAGTCCAACTTTTCGTCTGGATCTTTATCTGGAAATTTAAACGCCATTATGCGGCCACCTGTATCTTTCTAAATTCTGGAGAATCAATACTAACTGTTCTTGACTCATCAAGTTCAACAAACACAGTCCGTGGGTTATCAAAGGTTATATATACCACGTTATGCTCGATCTCTCTTTCTACGCTTACTCGTCTTATAGTCTCTGCTGGCACATAAACAACATTTTGTCTGTCGTAGAGTGCAGGATTAAAGAAGTTGATTTTAGTTGATAGTGCGCTTACTGTAGCCGCGCCAACTATGGTAGGCACTTCAGCTTGTGTATCTAATATATGCACATGCCGAATATTGCTTGTTGTTATTGTTGCCTCACCAGATGCACTCGCGCCTGCATTTGCAACAGCTACCTCGTTTACATCCGCGACGGTTGCACTACCTGTGCTAGATACACTTGGGTTAGCAATACTTCTTGCTGATACGTTTGCTACTGTTGCCGTTGTCGATGCGTCAATCGCGCCAACGTGTATCTGAAGAGCGACACCTGATGTGGCTGTCGTACCAGAAGAAGAGCCTTGCCCTTTTCCTACGACAACTTCGTCTACATCAGCAACAGTTGAAGTTGCACTTATTGTGCCTTCTGCTTTAGCTACAACAACTTCATTGACATCCGCGACTGTAGAGGTTGCGCTAATCGCGCCGCCGGTATTAGCAACAGCAACTTGATTTACATCCGCAACTGTCGCAGTGCCTGTTATCGTTGCACCAGCGAGTTGTCGTGTAACTACTGTACCCGTCGTAGTTGCGGTAGCCGTAGCAGATGCTTGCAGGTTTGCAATCGCTCTGGCTGTAGATGGCGCAGAAACAGCACTGCCCGTAGCAGATGAAGTAACATTAGCTACGGCTGTAATTGTGCTCGTACTTGTTGCATCCGCACTAACAGTAGCTTGAACTGTTGCAACACCTACCGCTGTAGATGCACTCGTAGATGTCCCGGAAGATGTGGGTGAAACATTCGCTACAGCTTTTGCGGCAGTCGATGCAACTGAACCACTTGCAGAAACTGTACCAGCACCGACACCAACACTTCTTGCGGCAACAGAAGAAACTGTAGCGACACCTGATGCTGAACCATTCGCCGTACTCGTAGCACCTGCGGTGCCAACAGCAAATGGTATTTCAGAGAATGCGGCTACGGAAAACGTCATGCTTAGATCTCGTCAGGCCAATCGTTGATCGGCGCATTGCCCGTTCGATTCCCACTGCCGTCAACAGGCGCATCATACAGAGCCATGAATTTTGCATGAGTGTCACAAGCGGTTATGGCATCTTCAATGGTTTTACACGCAGTGCGGACAGCCGTCCTGTAAGTTGTGACGGAAGATGGTAGATCAGTTCCTGTCTCTGCTTTACGCGTAACATACCAATCGGTGTGGGATAGCTTTCCTCTCGCAACAGTTTTAGTGTTATTAATTGCGACCGACTTGAGTCCGTAGTTGACAACTTGATTGCCGTCTTCATCCTTCAGTTTATTGCCGCTTTCGTCCGTTGCATCTTCATCGTCAATCTTTCTTTCAACCAAGTTTTTTTCTTCTGAGTCCCAGCCCCAATAGAATCGGTTATCCCAAGTCTTTGGGTCAGCAACCTGAATCAACCCAAAAGATTTTTTTACCTCGTCCGACCACACAGCCCAGTTTGTTGGATGTTTAACACCGTCGGCAGAGACCCAAGATTTCCCTTCTTTAATTGTCCTGCCGTTGTATTGCCACATAAAAATTTCCTATCTTGCGTTAGAGTATTTGAAAGGTTGCTCTGCTATAGCCATATAAACGTAAGTCACAGCATCGCCAGACACACTCGTATTCCCTCGTACCTTAAACCCGTTTGACAGTATGTCTACATCGTTATTAGTTGACGTAGTATTTTCAACGTCGGATGTGTCGGCCCTTTGAATGCTACTTGCAACATTAGACGTGTTACGTGCTGTGTCCCACATACCCCAGTTACCAGTCGAATCAATATTTTTTATCATAAGAAATCTGGGACGGAAGCCGGTAAAAACAAACGCATTATCAGTCGAGTTATTTCCTTCATACAGTCCAATTTTCTGGTACCCGTCTAAATTGTAAAAACAGTACGCGATATAATCCTGACTTGACTGATTGGTAGCATTACTCCCGCCTACTGAAAACACCGAAGTTGTTGGGGCAGTGTTATTAAAAGCCGTAGTGCTAGACGATTTTGCGGAAGTGCTATGAAGAGATAAAAATTGTCCTTCGCCTAAAGCACTGTAATAACACATCCAACCGGATGTACTGTTAATTTCTTTTATCCAGATTGCATCTGGAGCAGAACTTAACCCGTGTCCAAGTGTTTGGTTTGAGCCATTGCCAGTATACTTAACTAGACTAAAACCTGACTCGTCACTTGCGCTGACGGTAGATGTTCCTGTTCCGTCATTATTGGTTACTCCAGACCCCCCTGCTTTCCAAGTCCACGCCACGTATGTGTTTGTGCCCTTGTTAACTAGGTTTCGAGGATTCGATCCAGAGCTTCCCCCTGCGACCGTAAAACCATCAGAGGTGAACGCAGATAACACGCCGTTACCATTACCTTGTGCATCAGTCCTGTTAGAACCTATAGCCGTATTGGTTGACCCTGCGGTGGCTGTACCTCGAAGTACATCGAACCACCCGTGTGCAATATCTATGCTTCTGCCTTTAATCCATACGAAATCTGGTTGAAATTCCAAACCTGTGATTGTTAGTGTTCCATTGTTTGCTGTGTATAAGGTTGTATCAAAGTATTGATCTGGTGTTTCGTTTTTGTTGGGATCAATCGCAGGGTTAGGTAAATTAGCTGTATTTAGTGCTTTATACCCGGTAGGTAATGTTCCTGAACCATCCGTGCCATTAAATGCGCTTTGTCCGAAATTAAATGTTGTTGTAGTGTCCCTGCCAAAGGCTACTGGACACAGGTTGTTAAAATCGAGGACACCATCCATTTCTGACGTGGTTATTGTTCCTTGACTTGAAGCAGTTTGACCAGCAGAACTAGCTAAATAAAACTCTAATTCCTGATCGTCGGCGTTATAAGCTACACCAATGATATTACCGGCGCTTTGGGCTGACCCATAGGTTTGAAAACTATTTTCGGTAAATTTTTGTCCGTTTCCGTTATACGCTACTAAGTTCGTATAACTACCCCAATCAGAAGAATCCCTGTCTATTTGATTCCCTATTGCCGCACCGTTGCCTGTACTACTATCCGTAGCATCAATTGTTACTTCGTGATACCACTTACCCGATGTTGGATAATTCATGGTTGCCGTGGTTCCACCATGAGTACCACTGGTGTTTGTGCTTTTCAAATTACCTTCTGACAGGGTGTGAGTTATAATTCGTTGCGCCCCAAGGGTGGGAATATTGTTTGTTGGGCTATCATTTACCACGTCGCTTGCTGTGAAATTATTATCGTCATCTGTGAAGTTGTGTCCCTGACCAGACGAATCCGCCCCAACATCTGAACTATCTGAAAAAGTCAGGTAAAAACCATTGTTTCCAAAACCATTGGTTAAACCTATGATGTCGTCTTTTGCATCTTTTGGAACCCATATATCGTTTTTCGTTTCGGCAAAAGTGCTTGGTGTTAAAGCGTGACCATCGACCAAGTACATCTCTGCGAGATAGCCGTCAAAATCAAAGTTCTCATTGAAGGAATAGTTACCAATGTGATGTACTACAGCACTGTTAAGTACAATCGCTTCATTTAAGCCGGGCTTTGTGTAGGGAGAAAAATCGGTTACTTCTGTGCCATTTACGTATAATTTAACTCGATCTGTATCTGTGCTTTGCGCGGAGTCATACGCGAAGACAATGTGATACCAGCTTCCTACATCTCGAAATTTCATAACTGTTTCGATTTCGAGATTACCACTGCCTCTGACTTTTATAGTATTGTCAGTTTGGAACTGCATGTAACTAACACCACTAGTCCCCGCTGATATAATCATCTGAGAGCCGCCCAAATCTGCTCTTTTGATCCACATTGAAATCGTGAACTTTTTATTATTGGTGGGCGTAACCATTGTTCGTTCTAGGTAAGGGTTGTCACCGCTGTTGAATCTTAACGACTGATCTATAGAATGCGGATAGAACTCTGTGCCAGAGTTGTACATCCATTGTTCTGAACCGACAATACTCATTAACTAAATGCCAACTGCGGTGCGCCAAGCAATATTCGATTTGAGGCCGCAACAACGTATGGGACAATGTCTGTGGCACTAGCCGCTGTAGACAGTGTTATGCCTCCACCTGCGGCTGTCTCGTAGTCAGTGCCCAGCGAAAGAGTCCTACCGCCTGTGCCATCTTGGATAAGAACGATAAACCCGGATTGTCCTACAGCCTCAGTTGAGGGATTGGCTAATGTGACGTTGCCGGTAAGAGTCAATACAAAATTTTGAGATGCGCTAAAATCTAATGTAACGCTCCCGCTGTTGCTTGTATCTGTCAGCGTAGCACCACGTACTGGATCTACAGTATCGCTAGAGGTAAGCTCACCAAGACTTGTTACATCGCTACCACTTAAAATTGATTTGACTAATGTAGCCATTTTTTATCCTATGTCGTTAATGCTATATTGCTAGCACTTCCATCTGATTTAACAAAAGGTAATTTGTTATCTGCTGTTAGCGCAATTGTGTCAGAGCTACCGTCTGCTTTAAAAAATGGAAAGTTTAAATTGCTATTTAATATAACTGTACCTGTAGCATCCGGGAGTGTGATCGTTCTGTCGGCTGTAGGATCAGTGACTGCTAATGTTGTTTCATGGGCATCAGCAGTTGCTCCCTCAAACACAACACTTCCAGTAACAGCAATGTCTCCTGTTACGTCTACGCCAGATGAAGAAGTTTCTAATTTATTTGATCCGTCGTGATTTAAAAGAGCAGAGCCATTCTTAGTAAAGACCGCCATTGCTTCAGCGTTTGTTGAATGAGCAATTCTTACTGACGTTCCGTTAGTAGAAAGCACTAAGTTGCCCGTGCCAACATCATTGACAATACTATTGGTGCCCGTGTGATAAATTTCTAAGTCATTGCCTGCACCATAAATTGACTTAACATTGTCACCACGAGAAATGTTACCTGTCATTGTGCCACCGGCTTTAGGCAGTGCCGCATCAGCCGTTGCACCGTCTGCGGCTACGTCTCGTCCATCGACAGTGCCAGAGACAGTGATGTTGCCTGTTACATCAATGCCAGATGATGCGGTGGCTAGTTTGGCAGAGTTGTCATGGTAAAGAGTGACTGCGCCGTTTGCAATACATTCAATATATTCTTCTGAGCCAGAAGATCTTAGCTTTAGATCAGTCCCTCTTATTTGTAATGCACCTGTACCCTGATCTTCTATTACAGACTTAGCTCCATCATGGTAAATTTTGAGGTCATTACCTGCGCCAAACTTAGCTTTGACGTTATCACCAAACGCCAGATCGCCTGTGAGGGTGCCGCCAGCTTTAGGCAGTGCCGCATCAGCAGTAGCTCCATCAGCCGCTACGTCACGGCCATCGACTGTGCCAGATACCGTAATGTTACCTGTTACGTCAATACCACCAGACTGAGTCTTTATTTTTTCAGTGCC
>CEWG01073406.1_pt1 | contig 11112 bp, 11 predicted proteins | sample 361411 | NCBI WGS metagenome assembly CEWG01 (sample SAMEA2622173, study PRJEB7988) | marine metagenome | biome: marine biome (ENVO:00000447); feature: surface water layer (ENVO:00002042); material: "saline water (ENVO:00002010), including plankton (ENVO:xxxxxxxx)" | depth 5 m | reverse complement strand
TCTCGTGTCTCTAGGACATCGCCACGCGTCCAGACCGCGCCTGGCACCAGCTCATGACTTCCGATCCTGAGGGCGCTTGCGCTTCCCAACCAACGCTCGGCATGCCAATCACCTGAGACCGAAAGGTAGGCGCGACATCCGTTGCCAGAAGACTTGATGATGAGCTGGTCTAGGGGCTTTACTGAGATTGGAAGCAGCGCAGGCTGAGGTTCACCATTAAGCAAGAGATCAAAACCGCTTCCGACAAGCGCAACTCGTCCGGCTTCAAGGCAGCTTAAATGCGGTCCGGAGAGCGTGACCTCTAGAACCGGCGTGGAGAGCGCATTGCCTACTAAATGATTCGCGTACCGCATGGCACTTCTATCGAGCCCACCTCCGATGGGTACGCCCATATGCGTATGGCCGGGCCTCCCCAAATCTTGAGTAGTCGTTCTAAAGCCACTCGCGACGAACTGAAGTTTCACTGACTGTTAGCCTTCTTTATTAGTGACGCGATGGGTCGCTGTTCCATCGCTTCGAAGACCTCAGGAGTGACAGATTCAAAGCGGATTCGATCGTTGGCTTGAAATAGGGCTGGCTGGTCAGACTGAGCGTGGAAGACAGTGAAGGGTAGCCGACCTATGATCCGCCATCCGCCCGGCGAGTCGAAGGGATAAATACCAGCTTGAGTACCGGCAATGGCAATCGACGACGCAGGCACACTTACTCGCGGATCCCGCAGGCGGTTGCAGTACAGTTTTTCCGAAAGATTCCCCAGATATGTAAAGCCCGGAAGAAAACCAACCGCATGGACGCGATATTCAGCAGCGCAAAAGCAATCAACGATGGACTGCCAGTCTTTCGATAGCTCCGTCTCTAATGCGGCGCAGTCGAGCGCGTAGGGCGCGCAGAAGCATGCCGGCAAAGACCAATGATTCCCCTTCGGTATGTCTTTGACGTTGATGGTATCCGCGATGGCATGAATCTCGGTCTGCAGAATGGAGAGTTGCACGCGCTTGGGCTCAAAACAGATAAGTAGGCTGTTGTAGCTTGGCGTCGTTTGGATAATACCGCCTGTACGCTGCTGCGAGAGTTGAGCATTTAGGGCCATAACGATGTCGCTTGACGCATCGGTACTCCCGGCATCGATATCGACGAGTAGGGCTGAATCACCAAAGGGTCGAATCGCCATCTTAAATGCGAGAGATAGGGTCATGTTGCGCCGATGGTTAGACCGCGGGAGATCAGGTGTTTGCTGATGAGCTTTAGGTGTTCTAACGCACCCGGTGTGTCGCTGTGGACGCAAATACTTTGAGCTTGCAACGGTAGCCATTTACGGTTGATGGATTCGACTCGCTTATGTTCAACGATCGAAATGATCTGCTCTACCGCTGTCTCGGGCTGGGTAATCACAGCGCCAATCTGAGATCGGGGACTCAGCTGGCCGTCATCGGTATAACGTCGATCGGCAAATGCCTCGCCAAGAAACGGCATATCCAAATCTTCACAGATCGCGCGGCAATGACTTCCAGCTAGCCCCATAATTTTTAGCGTCGGATCAATGTTTTTAATGGTCCTGACAACGAGTGATGTCAGCTCAGCATCTCGCGCCATGTCGTTGTAGAGCGCGCCGTGAGGCTTTACGAAGCTCAATGTGCCACCAAGCTCATCAACAACGGCCTCAAGTGCGGCGGTCTGCTCGATTATCGCTGCGGAGAGTGCGTTTCCCGAAATCAGCATTGACTGGCGACCAAAGTTTTCCTGATCTGGGTAGGATGGGTGTGCGCCAATTCGCAGTCCGGCATCCAGTGCAGATGCCACTGTTTGTCTCATGGTGTGCTCAGATCCAGCATGCCCGCCACAAGCGATTGAGCAGCTACTGATGAAGCGCATTAATTTGCGATCGAGCGCCGCACTGGCCTCTGTTTCACCCTCACCCATGTCGCAGTTCAAATCGATGTATCGTGACATCTTAGAGCCATCCTACTGCCAGCAAAATGCTGCGTGAGCCGAGCACGAGGGTAATGCCCACCACTAGGCATCCCAGAAGGTTGTGCGCTGAGTTATTTGAGTGTTCTCCAAGCAGCGTTTTGTCGTTTGAAACCCATAGTATGAAGATTGCGATAATCGGGAGAAGCGCACCATTGGCTATTTGCGCCAGTAGAATGAGTTGCAGCGGTTTTACGCTTAGACTGGCAAATAGAATCCCGATGACAACGACACACTTCCAGGTCCAGCTAAAAATGCGATCTTTCCATTCGGAGCGGAGTTCGACTATCTCAGTGACGGCATAGCCTGCCGCAAGCGGTGCGGTGATAGCGGATGAAAAGCCGGCCGCCAAGAAACCAGCGGCGAGAAAGACGCTGGATGAGTCACCCAGTAATGGCGCCAGCGTGGGTGCTAGGTCCTTTAGTGATGTCACAGGGGTCCCCGCACCATGAAGTGTGGCAGCTGCAGTTATCACAATGCATAGAGTGATCAGGCCTCCACCAATGACCGAGATAGTGATGTCACGTCGCGCGTCGGTTAACGTGACGCCCTGTGTGACATGCCGCTTCAGCGTCGAGGCATGTAAGAACAGGTTGTAGGGTACTACTGTCGTCCCGATAAGACCGACAACAACCAGCGCGCCATTTTTGGGGATGCTCGGTGTGATCAGTCCTTTAAGGATGTCGGTGATTGGGGGTGCGACCATAAAGGCAGTGCTAGCGAAAACCAGCGCCATGCAGATGACCAAGCCAATCAGCACGCGCTCGATTAAGTAAAACTTCTCAGACGCCAAAAGTACGAAGGCGAACAAGCCAATAAATACCCCCCACAGATTGATGCCCATGAAGCTGACAGCGGGTAGTCCAACGACAGCGCCTGTGATGTTGCCGGCTTCATAGGCGGCACTGCCTATAAATATGGCACAGATGACTAAGACAGCCACGGGGATATACAGGCCACTCTTCTGCGTCTTCTGCACGATGGCATCACCGAGTCCCAGTTTACCAATCACGCCCAAGCGGCAGGTCATCTCCTGAAGCACCAGGGTGGCTATGACGGAGAACACCACGGCCCACAGCAGCGTAAAACCGAAGTTACCGCCGGCCAGTGTGGCGGTGGTGACCGTACCGGGTCCAATAAAGGCCGCTGCGACCATGGCGCCGGGACCAAACTGTTGTCGCGAATGACTCATGATTATGCTGGGTGGATCTCCGTTCTATGCGCCGTCAGTCTAGCTCGAACCGACCGATGCTGAAAAACATCGATGCGGCGATGAATCACCCGCATTTTGCCGGGTTCTGGTTTAAACTAGCGCTTTACTGATCACGCAGGAGCTAGGCATGGGGCGCGCCTACCAAAACCGCAAAGAGTCGATGGCCAAAACTGCAGCTATGAAGACTGCTGTTTACTCGAGGTACAGCCGCGAAATTTACATGGCGGCAAAAGGCGGTGGTACCGACCCTTCAGCAAACCTAGCGCTTCGCTCCTTGATCGACAGAGCAAAGAAAGATCAGGTTCCGTCACACGTGATCGACAAGGCGATTGATAAGGCGAGCTCGGGTGTCGGTGAAGATTTCCAAATTGCGCGTTACGAGGGGTTTGGCCCCGGTGGCACCATGCTGCTGGTTGACTGCTTAACCGATAACGCTAACCGAACCATTGGTGAGGTGCGTCCCGCCTTTACCAAAGGCAAGGGGAAGATGGGTACACCCGGGACCGTTGCGCATATGTTCGAGCACGCGGCCGTGTTTGTCTTTCAAGGGGATGAAGAGGCCGTACTTGAGTGCCTCATAATGGCAGACGTTGACGTGTTGGAAGTTGAGAGTGAAGAGGACAGGGTCACAGTGATAGCGCCCAACATCGAGTTCGCAAAGGCGCGTAATGCCTTAACGGCCCAATACGCCGATATCGATTTCGATGTAGATGAAATCCAGTTTGTACCAAAAGGCGAGACTGTCATCACGGGTGAGGATGTTGAGCAATTCGAGAAGCTGCTCGACCTCCTCAACAACTGCGAAGACGTTCAAAACGTTTTCCACGACGCTAAGTACGACTAGCTAGCCCCCGCAATTAAGTTTCAAAGGCGGCGAATAGATCGGCATCGTTAGCGAAGCTTTTGAATTCTAAGGCGTAACCATTTGGGTCTTGAAAAAAGACGGTACGCTGTTCGCCAGGTGTTCCCTCGAACCTTACACTCGGCTCAATAATCATGGTTACCTTATCCTTGATATGCTCGCACAGGTTACGATGGGCATCGGGTGTTACAACGACGCCGAAGTGGGGGATAGGAACGCTGTGGGCATCGACTGGATTGTGGGATTGCGGCAAGGAGCCAGCTCCTGTCACGTGGAATACGAGCTGATGACCAAAAAAATCGAGATCTATCCAGTCATCACTGGTTCGTCCTGTCTCACAACCCAAAATATCGCAATAAAAAAGACGGGTGAGCTCCAGGTCCTCGGTAGGCAGCGCTAGGTGGAAAGGGCGAACGTTCACTGAGTACTCCGTATTGTCTGTGTAGACGGTAAGGTCAGATCAACGATCTGGCATCACCTGTCGGGCGAGCCATAGTGTAAGTCCTGTTGCACATGCCTGACAGTGGCGTCGGGCGGCGTAACCAATAATCCGCCGGCGTACTCACGGATCGCACGATGACTTGAACCACTTCTGGGCGACCAGATTCAGGCTGTGGATTCAAAACATTCTTGTGAGTCAAAAAAACATACTGTATGTTCAAATCACATTTAGTGGCGCGGAAATAGGTGGTGAACCCTGCGTCCTTGAATCGTTCAAAGAGCCGAACATAACGTCAAAAAAGGGGTAGGTTATGGACTTAGGTGTCTCCGAAAAAGTTGCGCCCATTCTCGAAAGTGTCCGCAATTTCATAAACGACGAAGTACTTCCACTGGAAGAGGAATACAAAGCGCAAATCGAGATCGGATCTCCTTGGGAGTTTACCGATCGTCAGACTGAGATCCTCGACAGCTTAAAGTCAAAAGCGCGAGCTCATGGTCTTTGGAATTTTTTCTTGACCGATAAGAATGGCGCTGGCCTCAATACGGTCGAGTACGCTTACCTCGCAGAGGAAATGGGCCGTTCTTACATCGGCGCCGAGGTCTTCAACTGCAGTGCACCCGATACAGGCAACATGGAAGTCATCCACAAATACGGGACTGAGGCTCAGAAGAAACAGTGGCTTGAGCCACTAATGAACGGCGAGATTCGTTCCTGCTTCGGCATGACGGAGCCTGATGTTGCCTCGTCCGACGCTACCAATATTTGCACGCATGCCGTGCTCGAGGGTGATGAGTGGGTCATTAATGGAGAGAAACACTGGACCAGCGGTGCAGGTGACCCTCGGTGTAAGGTCATGATCTGCATGGTTAAGACTGACTTTGACGCGCCCAAACATCTTCAGCAGTCTCAGATTTTGGTGCCGATGGACACGCCCGGAGTGGAGATCGTTCGCCCATTGACGGTATTTAACAATGTCGATGCACCGCACGGTCACATGCGCGTCAAACTCAATGATGTTCGCGTTCCCAAGGACAACATTATCTTGGGTCCAGGTCGAGGTTTTGAGATTTCCCAGGGACGTTTGGGCCCGGGTCGAATCCACCACTGCATGCGTTCGATTGGTGCTGCAGAAAAGGCACTCGACTTGCTCTGTAAGCGCGCCACGACCCGAACTGCCTTTGGGCGCCCTCTAGCGAAACTAGGAGGTAACATCGATATTATCGCGGATGCGCGGATGAATATTGAGCAAGCGCGACTGCTAACGTTGAAGACAGCCTGGATGATGGACACGGTTGATCCAAAAGAGGCGCGTATCTGGATCTCAATGATCAAGACGGTTATTCCTAACATGGCCCTGAAAGTGATTGATGATGCCATTCAGATGCACGGCGGTATTGGCGTCTCCAATGACACGCCGCTCGCGAGTATGTGGGCAGGTCAGCGAACACTTCGGTTGGCAGACGGACCTGACGCCGTTCACCGCATGGTCGTCGGACGGCACGAGTTGAAGGGTTACACCATGGTCGAGGAGACCGGTGCGACCTTCCGCGATGGTTAAGCATAAAGGAGACATGAGAGATGCCTACACAATGGGTTGAACCCGATGATATGGAGAGTATGGCGGGTACCAAGTTGCCGCCTAGCGATTGGATGGTTGTCGAGCAGGAGAGGATCAATACCTTCGCTGACTGCACCGAAGACCATCAGTTCATCCACATCGACGAAGAGGCGGCAGCGAAGACGCCGTTTGGTGGAACGATCGCTCACGGATTTCTCACGCTGTCATTGTTGACAAAATTGAGTGCTGAAAACTCAATTGGTGTGAAGGGCGTGGTTATGGGGGTCAACTATGGCATTGACAAACTTCGATTCTTGGCGCCGGTGCGTGCGGGTAAGCGCATCCGCGCGCATACCGAGGTTTTAAAGGTGGATCGAAAGGACGCCAACCGATTTCTGGTGAAGACTGGGGTCACTGTCGAAATTGAGGGAGAAGAAACACCAGCGCTCTATGCTGAGTGGCTTGGGATGCAGTTCATCGCTTAATAGAAAGCGATTACGACGCAAGGAAGAGATAATGACAATTCGTTATGACGGTCAGGTAGCGATCGTTACAGGCGCTGGCAATGGCCTAGGTCGCAGCCACGCAATTCAGTTAGCAGCGCGCGGCGCAAAGGTTGTTGTGAATGATCTTGGTGGCACGGTCGATGGCAGCGGTGGTGGTAGCGCAGCCTCTCAGGCTGTGGTGGCTGAAATCGAGGCGGCTGGTGGCGAGGCAATGGCCCATGGTGCGAACGTCGCTGACGTCGAGCAGGTGCAGGACATGGTCGCTGCGACTACGAAGCGTTGGGGCCGCATTGATATCCTCATCAACAACGCCGGTATCTTGCGAGACAAGAGTTTTGGGAAAGGTAGTCTCGAAGATTTCAAACTGGTACTCGATGTCCACCTGATGGGCAGCGTTAACTGCACCAAGGCCGTCTGGGACATCATGCGAGAGCAGAATTATGGACGCGTTGTCGTGACGACTTCCTCTTCTGGTCTTTATGGTAATTTTGGTCAAACCAACTACGGCTCAGCCAAAATGGGTGTCATCGGAATGATGAACACACTCGCTCAGGAAGGTGCCAAGAATAACGTCAAAATAAACGCGCTGGCACCCACAGCGGGAACGCGAATGACAGAAGGACTTATCCCTGAAAAAGTCTTTGATCTAATGACGCCAGAGACCGTGACGCCGGCAGTGCTGTATTTGGTCTCACAGGATGCGCCAACACGAACCATTTTGGCGGCGGGCGCGGGTGGCTATGCGGTCGCAAAGATCGTTGAGACGGACGGCATTTATCTCCATGACGCCGACCAGACGCCCGAAGCCATTGCTGAAAACTGGGATGCCATTGTAAACAGCGAGCCAACGCAGTTGCAGGCTGGCTTTGAGCAAACGGCTAAGTTCCTCAGCAAAGCCGCCCAAGCCAAAGGCATTTCGCTCGAATAGACTAATAAAAGCCACACCTCTGAAACGACATTAGCCCAACGGGGCAGGGAGCATAACAATGAAAGAAGCAGTAATTGTCTCAACAGCACGGACACCCATCGGAAAAGCCTACCGCGGTGGGTTTAACAACTTGCAGGCTCCCACGATGGGTGCCCATGCCATTCGCGCCGCTGTCGGGCGCGCCGGCATTGAAGGTGATCGCGTAGAGGATTGCATCATGGGTGCGGCCCTCACTCAGGGCACCGCTGGTATGAACATTGGCCGGAATGCGGCGCTTCGCGCGGGCCTGCCTGTCACCGTATCGGGCATGACGATTGATCGTCAGTGCTCGTCAGGTCTCATGGCGGTTGCAACGGCCGCGAAGCAGGTTATGCACGATGGTATGGACTGCGTTGTGGGTGGTGGCTTGGACTCCATCTCACTGGTACAAAATGAGCACATGAACGGCCACCGTCTTGTTGACGACGAGCTGGTAGAGATGCACAAAGACATCTACATGCCCATGCTCCAGACCGCGGAAGTTGTAGCGGCGCGCTATGGCGTCTCACGAGACGCAATGGACGAGTACGGCTTTAAATCACAAGAACGAACCGCTGCTGCTTATGCGGCAGGCCGGTACGACACAGAACTCGTGCCTGTTACCTGCGAGCGCATTATCTATGACAAAGCAACGGGTGAGCAGTCCACTGGCGAAGTCACGGTAACTGCCGATGAAGGCGTACGTCCATCGACATTGGAAGGCGTTAAAGGACTTCGTACCGTTATTGAGGGTGGCACGATTACAGCAGGTAATGCGTCTCAACTGTCTGACGGCGCGTCAGCACAAGTTGTCATGAGCAGTGATCTTGCTAATTCACTGGGACTCGAGCCATTGGGCGCATACCGCGGGATGGCAGTAGCCGGCTGTGAGCCCGATGAGATGGGTATTGGCCCCGTATTTGCGGTTCCTAAGCTACTCAAGCAGCACGGCCTAACGGTCAATGACATTGGCCTGTGGGAGCTGAACGAGGCGTTCGCGGTTCAGGTTATTTACTGCCGAGATAGGCTGGGTATTGATAACGACAAGCTAAACGTCGATGGCGGTGCGATTGCGATTGGTCACCCTTACGGAATGAGCGGGTCGCGTATGATTGGACACGCGCTGATTGAAGGTAAGCGTCGAGGCGTTAAATACGTCGTTATTACGATGTGCGTAGGCGGCGGTATGGGTGCTGCTGGTCTATTTGAGGTCTACTAAGATGGCGAAGGCAGTCGTATGTAGCGAACATGGGCTCCCCGATAAGCTCAATCTGGTCCATGACTGGGAAATACCTGAGCTAGGCCCCAATGACGTGCGGATGGAGGTTAGGGCGGCCGGTCTCAACTTCCCCGACGTGCTGATCATTCAAGGCAAATACCAGATGCAACCTCAGATGCCTTTTGTGCCAGGCGGTGAGTCTGCCGGTGTTGTGACCGAGGTGGGCTCCGAGGTCACTCGCTGGTCAGTGGGTGACAGTGTCATTCAGTTGGGTGGTGTCGGTGGCTTTGCCAGCGAGGCTGTGGTCAACGAAAAAGCGCTTCTGCCGAAGCCGGATGGCATCGATTTCACAGCGGCGGCAGGTGTAGGAATGACCTACTTCACGTCGTACTACGCGCTCAAACAGCGCGGCCAGTTAAAAGCTGGTGAGACCATGCTGGTCATGGGTGCCGCGGGTGGCGTGGGCAGTACAGCTGTTGAGTTGGGTAAGGTGATGGGTGCGCGCGTCATTGCGGCGGCAAGCTCGGATGAAAAACTTGAGCTTTGCAAACAGTTGGGCGCTGATGAAGTCATCAACTACAGCAGTGAGTCGATGAAAGATCGCATCAAGGAAATCACTGGCGGCAAGGGAGTCGACGTAGTCTACGATCCTGTTGGAGGTGATTTTGCAGAGCCTGCTGTTCGCAGCATGGCTTGGAATGGCCGCTACTTGGTGATTGGTTTTGCCTCTGGGCCTATACCTAGCATCCCGCTCAATCTGACCCTACTGAAAGGCTGTGCTTTGGTCGGTGTTTTTTGGGGACGCTTCCTGGGCGAAGAGCCTGCGGAGCAGCAAAAGAACGTCGAAGAGCTTTGGGGGCTGTTCAATGACGGCAAACTCAATCCTGTGGTAACGGATGTTTTCCCGATCGAAGACTACGAAGCCGGCTATGCCGCGATGATGGAGCGGCGAGCCAAAGGCAAGGTCATTTTCACCTTCTGAGTGATGGACGGATTCTCCTTCCAATCGGTCAATACCACCCTCGTGCAGTCAGGCGCTGTTTCACAGTTGCCTGACTTGCTCTCTGAGCGAGGTCTCTCCAGACCACTATTTGTCACTGACGCCATGTTGATTGAGTTGGGTGTTGTCACCCCAGCAATTGATCATCTTCGTAACGGTTGCAACAGCGTTTCAGTGTTTGACGGAATCGAGCCCGATCCATCTGAACGGGTCGTGGGTGCGTGCCTCGCCGCTTTCAGGACTGGCGATTGTGATTCGGTTATTGCGGTTGGTGGTGGGAGCTCCATGGATGTCGCAAAGGTGGTGTCCGTATTGGCAAATGATCAACAGGCTCTCTCGGAAATCTATGGCGTGGGTATGGTATCGAGCCCACGGAAGCCTCTTTTTTTGGCGCCAACAACGGCGGGCACAGGGTCTGAGGTCACACCGGTTGCGATTATTACCACCGGTGAAACGACCAAGGCAGGCGTGAGTTCACCGGTACTTTTACCCGATGTTGCCATTCTGGATGCGGCACTGACGGCCGGGCTCCCTGCAAGCATCACCGCGATGACCGGCATCGATGCCATGGTGCATGCGATCGAGGCATTTACCTCGAAGATCAAGAAAAATCCCATCTCGGATATGTTGGCCCTGAGAGCACTTAAGCTGCTATCTGAGAATATAAGAACTGTGCTTTCCTCACCCAAGGATAATGCGGCACGCGAGGCCATGCTTTTGGGTTCAATGTTCGCGGGACAGGCATTTGCCAATGCGCCGGTTGGCGCGGTACACGCACTGGCCTATCCCGTAGGAGGGCACTACCACATACCGCATGGACTCAGTAACTCATTAATGCTACCAACTGTACTAAATTTTAATGCGGAGGCCTGCCCGGAGTCCTACGCTGAGCTTGCGGCGGTCTTACCGGGAGCCGAGCATTCCGCACTGGGTCTCATCGATTGGTTCAAGCGGTTGATCATCGAGAGTGGTTTGCCAACCACACTGGCACAGGCCAATATTCCCGAGTCGGATCTACCCGTGCTAGCAAGCGATGCTATGTTCCAGCAGCGCTTATTGATTAACAACCCGCGCGAGGTCGATGAGCCGACAGCATTACAACTTTATCGAGAAGCTTGGAGTGGTTGGGCGTGACTGAGCGAGCAGCGCCGACCCTAAGAGCGCATTATGCAGTGTTCTATTCACTCAATAGTCGTTGGGCCGATAACGACATTTACGGGCATATCAACAACGTTGCCTACTATGCCTTTTTTGATTCAGTTGTTAATCGCTTCTTGATTGAGGAGGGGGGGATGCGTCCCGGTATCGATTCTGTGGTCGGCTATGTTGTTACCTCTTCGGCGGATTATTTTTCACCTTTGAGTTACCCACAGGGGCTCGAGCTTGGACTACGTATTA
>CEWG01081092.1_pt1 | contig 11120 bp, 3 predicted proteins | sample 361411 | NCBI WGS metagenome assembly CEWG01 (sample SAMEA2622173, study PRJEB7988) | marine metagenome | biome: marine biome (ENVO:00000447); feature: surface water layer (ENVO:00002042); material: "saline water (ENVO:00002010), including plankton (ENVO:xxxxxxxx)" | depth 5 m | reverse complement strand
AAAATCCTGTTTCAGCAATTTTTGCTACAAGTGTTTCTACGTTACTACTTGTAACTGCAAAACGTAATTCGTTACCAACTTGGTTAACAATTTTACCTTGTGTTCCGTCTTCAATTGCAATTAATAAGTCATTTGATGTACCAATTGTTAAACCGTCATCAATAAATCTTGCTATACTGTTAAATGATGCATCTGCTCCTGGCTCAGATTGAATAAAGTTTGCCGCATCAACACCACCTAATTTTAGTGCGTTTGTAGCAGTACCCCAATATCTGTGATCTGAAGTTGTTACACCGTTTGCACTGTCTGTTGTATTTCTTAGAGTTATACCTTTACGTACTACATCAAAACCTGTAATAGCATTAGATGGATCCGAACTGTCTATCGTAAATTGTTCTGAGCTAACTGTAAATAAAGTTTCGTCATTAACCACTGCTGTTACTATTGTTCTTAGTTGTGCAGTAGTATCACGAACTTCTTTGGTAACCATTTGGCTAACACTATCACCTGTAGATTGTGGTCCTACTAAAACAAATCCGCCTGTTCCGGCGTTGGCATACAATTGATTGTTTGTAGTATCCCACCAAAAATCACCTTCAGTTAATCCAACTGGCTGTGTAGTGCTTACTTCTGCTCCGCCTGTTGTACGGAACTTTGTACCATCATAAAATTTAAGTTTACTAGATGTGCTATCAAACCAAATTTGCCCTGCAATAGCTCTAGTAGGTTGTTGTCCGCTTGCAAAATTTTCAAGCAACGCAACCATGTTTTCGTTTTGTATTTCACCGTATCCTGCGTAGTTTTTTCCAACTAATTTAAGATCGGTAGTCTGATCAATAGTACCGTCTTCAACCACTGTAAGTTGCGTACCATTTGTCCTGTTAATAATGTATGCCATCAGTTATAACTCCTAATCGTATGTATTTATCGTTAAACACTAGAAGTCAGGTCTTCAATATATGCCCAAGCCCCGCCTACTACTCTAAATAATTTCAAAGAGCGAGACACAGTTAGACTCACATTACCCGTAACATCTACGAATGTAATGTCGTCTAGAACAGATACCGACCCATCGTCGTTCCCACTACCATCTAATGCCTGTACAGCTACCTCAGTTTTCTGCAAAGATGCAATCAAATCAGCACCTGTAAAGGTTGCAGTAGCACTTTGAGTATCAGTACAGTGTACCCTCGCTTCTGTGCCATTTTCCTTAGTGGCCGCAGGAGCAATATCGTTTATCACTAGTGCTACTTGCGTATTACTTAATCCTGTAATATCTAGAGCAAAACTTAGTGTTTCTAAGTTAATTGCACTATCAACATACGCTTTTGTAGCAACATCTTGTGCATCAGTAGGATCAGCAACTCCACCAATTTTTTGGTTGTTTGTTACTAATATTGTACCTGCACTTGTAATTTGTAATCCGCTATTACTAGAAGTAATTGTGTTACCGTCTATATTAACGTTATCAATATCCACACTTTGTAAAGCACCCAGTGATGTAATGCCCGGAGCACTTGTGCCTTGTATTAGTGTAATACCATTGGACTTCAATGCTGTGCCATCTAAATTGATGTTAACATTTGTTGTCCATGAATTAGTTGATTGTCTCCAAATAAACTCTTTACTACCTCCTGAAGATTGTAAAATTACACCACCTTCGTCTGCTGTAATATCGTCAATTAATGTACTATCATCTGTTATACCTAATTCAATATTTTTATCTTTTACCCTTAGTGTTTCTGTTTCAACACCAATTCTATCACCTTCTATAATCAAATTGCCTTTAATACGTGCATCACCATTTACATCTAATGTGTATGCAGGCGTTGCTGTAAATAAGCCAACTTTCTTTTCACTTGTATCTATATAAAAAGCATCTATTGGTCCATCAGTTGTTCTTACTCTTACTCGCCAATCATGATCTGTAAGTTGATTTTCTGTAACAAAACTTGTACCAAGTATGTAATTTTTGTTGTTTTGTGATGTACCAATTGTTAGTCCTTGTGAGTTTTGAATTATCAAAGCACCACTTGTAGTACCATTTGTATCTGCAGGTAAGAATTGAGCCGCAAGTCTAGTTGCTCCTGTTGCATCAATTAGTGCGTCTGCTCTTGTTGCTGTGCCGTTCCATTTGAAGTCAGCATCAACAACATTGAATCCTTTTTTAATTGTTGACAAATTAGCAACTGCTGTTGCCGCGCCAACTGATGGTGTAAAATCAATTTTACTATAGATACCTGTTATTGTGTTACCAATATAAAATTGTATAATAGTTCTACTAGTACTTTGGTTGTCAAGCACTGTAGCAACTTGTGATCCTGTTATTCCTTGGAATGTACTATATGCTGGTCCTAACAAGAAAGGTTGGTTGCCATCAAAGAAGTACATTTGTTTTGATTCACTATTGATCCAAAGATCACCTTCAACCATGTTAGGCTGTGTTGCACTAACAATTGGTCCGCCACCTGTTGTAAATTCAGTACCTGTGTAAACTTTTAATCTATTTGTACTTGTGTCCCACCAAAGTTGTCCTGTAATAGGATTTGCTGGTGGCAGAGTGTTTGCAAAATTTTCTAATACACTTACAAAGTTTTCATTTATAAATTCGCCGAAGCCTTTATAGTTACGTCCGATTAATGTAATATCTGTAGAACTATTATCTATTTGCCCGTCTGCTAGATCTACAAGTAAAGCACCATTAGTTTTGTTTATTTGATAACTCATTAGCCACCTACCCCTGTGTATATAATATAATTCATTGTAGTAAACGGTTGCATGACGTCTAATGGTTCACCAACTGCATCGTTAGTTAATATACCACCTGATGTTGGATATGCTTGTCCAGCCTGCGAACCAGTTGGAGCATCGTATTGAATACCTTCTGGATCTGTTGGAACACCTTGAATATCTCTAATTACATAGTACTGATCACCACTTGGTCCACGTAAATCATGTTCGTGTTCTGGTAAGTTTTCAACTTGAATATTTTTCTTCTCATTACCACCATTGTTACCAATAACATCTGCGTTTACGTTTGTAACTCTTCCTGCACTGCTACCGCCCATGTTATCAGCACCTAATGGCTGACGTCCTCTTAAATCCGGAACAGCAAAAAAGCCTGAAGTAACAAGCGATTGGTCTTTGTATTTGTAAGAAATTGTTTGGAACAGTTCTAAGTAGTCAGAAATTTTTACTTCTGAACCATCACACAATAGCCATCCTCCAGGAGCAGAATCTCCTGCATAAGGACTTACAATACCAACCGGTGCAACACCAGTAACACTACTAAGTAGATTACGCTGTGTAATCTTGTATGTTCCAGGAGTTCCACTTGTTCTGTTAATAATAAATTCATCATCAATGTTTGATGTTGACACACTTGGTTTATTTGCAATGAATGCGTTGCTTATTTCTGTTGTGAATATTTTTGTTGTGCCGCCTTGCTGTCCGTCAAATGTAATTTGATTTGAACTAACGTCACCTTGTACTTGGAATGTAGTTGCTGTTGCTAATTTGTTAGTACTACCTGAACGTCCTGAAACTGTACCAGTAACGTTACCCGTAATATTTCCAACAAAAGTTGTTGCAAACACATTTGCATATTTTTGAGTTGCACTACCTAAGTTACTTGTGTTGTTAGACTGTGGAATAATATTTGCACTGTTAATATCACCAGTAACATTTAAGTCTGTACCTACAAACAGTTTTTTAGCAACGCCTAATCCACCTTTTACTGTTAATGATCCTGTTCCAGTACTACTTGAATCTGCTGTACTGTTTACTATTAATGAACCACTTGATTGAATGTTACCTGTAACATCTAATGCTTCAATTGGACTTGGGTTGTTAATACCTACTTTTTCTGTTGAGTCAACTCTTATAACAGTCTTACTCACACCTAAATTATTAACACGTATATCAATACTTGATCCCGAAGTTAAATTACTAATAATACCACTTGTGCCTTCAACAGCAAAAGTTACAAGTCCATCTTGACCAACTTGTAATCCTTCATTGTTTCTTATAACAATAGGACTTGTTGTTGTACTTGTAATATCACTTCTTAAAAAGTTAGATGCCTGTACTGGCTGACCGCCTATTACTAACGCTTCTGCTTTTTCACTTGTACCTAAATATTTTGGACTTGCATTTAATAAAGTTCTAGATGCTAAGTTAACACCTGGGTTGATTGCAGTAAAACCTGCTATAGTAGACTTTGGTGTAAATGCTTTTGTACTGTAAATTGCAAGCACTTCACCTTGTACTTCAAATTGTAAAACTGTATAGTTGATATCGTCTGTACCAACTAGAACTGATGGCTTTGTACCTGTAAGCAAACCATCACTAAACTCTGGACCAACTAATATCCAACCTGTACCTGTAAACAAATAAAGTTGGTTGTTGTCTGTATCACTCCATAAGTCACCTGCAATAGCAGAAGTTACATCAGGTTCAATATCACCTTTTTTAATTCCGCCTGCATTTACCCATGTTGTACCATCATAGATTTTAAGTGTAGAAACTCCTACACTTGTGTCATACCATAATTGTCCTTGTACAGGATTAGTAGGTTCTGACGAGTTAGAAAAATTTTCTAACAGTTGAATAAAATTCTGTCCAATAACTGTACCGTAGTTTGCAGTATTTCTACCTGGAATACTTAAACTAGTCGATGTATCAGTAGTGCCATCTTCTACAGTGATTGGCGCTCTGTTTGGATCAGTAAAATTTATTGAATATGCCATTAGTTACCTAGCCCCGATAAACTTTGTACCCGTACTGTATAATCTATTTGTATTAATCTGTTTAAAGATTTTTGTACAGGATGGAAAATAACGTGTGTTAAAAGTCTACCAGTGCCAGTTGGATCATATCCTACTAGTCCTAGTTCATCAAACACATACAAGTTTTCTGTATTACTTGCATTATCAATAGCATCTTGTCCACTTGGTTCACCATAGTCTAATAAACAAGTAACCAAAATATCTGTATAGTTAGTGCCGCTTACATGTCTTGTTTCGATTTTGTTACGTGTAGGATCAAGGTTATTTACGCTTCTATCATCAACAACTTTTGAATATGTTTGATTATATAAACTTGCATTTGTACCTGTTGAGTTAGGTGTTAAGTATGTAATAATTCCTGTAGGGTCAATACTTGTACCACCGTTACCAAATGCCATTTGATATATAAATCCTTCACCAGCATTACTTAAACTTTCAGCTAATGAAATACTCATATTCTCATAGTGAATAGCATTTCTTTTGTTAATCAGGACTTCACCGCTATTAGGGTCGGTTATTTTTATATGTCCCTGTATCAATGTACCTTGTATGTCTTTAAAATTGTCTTTCATTTCATGATCCTATATACACTATTTATTCGGGCAACGCGGCTTGCTCTGCCTTCAAGAAGCGTGTTATCAAATTATTTGTAGTTTCTAATGAACTACCGTCTGGTGCCCATAGTCTACCTATTTTCCTTGTTATTATTACCTTTTCTCCCAATTCTGGAGCTACTGCTAGTGTTACTACACTTGTAGTGCCATCAACAGTAAATTCTGCCGGAATAACTTCATCTGCTTCCGGAGAATCTTGGTCTACTAAAACATTAAACTTACTTATTGAATTTTTACGTAAACGTTTGCCGCCTACAAATACATCAAATTCATTGTTAGACTTTGGTACGTACCCCAAATCAAATGCTGTTGTACTGCTATCTCCGTCAAATGTAAGTGTTACTGTTTCATCTTTGTAAGGTACAGTTTGCTGGAAGCCTTGATTTAATACTTCGCTACCTGCTGTGTGCGTTGTAGCAACACCTGTGCCTAATGTACCACGTGTTAATTGTGATAGTTTATTGTCAGTAATCTTAAAGAATTCAATTCTTTCACTGCCTATCATAATAACACCTGGTAAATTATCTCTTGGATTAGGTTGTGCTATACCTTCTACAGTTTCTAACACAATTTCCTTGTCAAATATGTTCAAATCTTCTAATAATCTATATTCTTTAGAATCTCCAATACGTTTGTACACTGTTCTGTTGAATATATCTTTAAACTGTCTAAATCCAAATTTATTTCCTAGTACACCTTCTGTACCAAACTGTATAATTTCAATAGTGTCATTATCAGTTGGATTATTTTTCAACTTGACAGACTTTTTGTTATTTGTAAGTTTATAATCAATACTTGGTGTAAGTAGTTGTTTGTTTAATGTAATCCAAACATAGTTTACATCTACAGGAATATTAGGCAGAGATATAACACCATTTCTTAATCTGTGATATTCTTCATGTTCATCTGTACCTACAGTTAGTGCAACTCTGTTCACAACATCAAAGTTTTGTTTTTCTATATTTTGTACATCATGTTTACTAAAGTGGTATACTTCAATTTTTTCACCATTTGCTGGTATATCTGTAAATGTAATATTTGTAATTGTTGTATCAGCATTTACTACGTTTGTCAATGTATACTCACTATCTATTATTACATAAATTTCTAATAAATCTCCTGGAGATCCTACTCCGTCAAATAATTCAATACTACTGTTGAACGGACGTATAATATAATCTTGAGCACTAATAAGTTCTCTAGTTCCGTTCAAATAAACTTTAATGTCATCACTACTTAATTTTCCTGGCTCTTGTTGCCACTCTCTCATTTGATATTCTCTACCTGTAGTAACATTAAACGTTTCTTTGTATCCACTAGATAAAATAGTGTTGCCAATTTTAACAATCATGTTTTGAATTGCAGGTTCTGCACTGAATGGTGTTAGGCTTAAAGGAAACGTACCTGTTGATCCGTCGCCTGTAAATGTGTCAATTTTAATTTCACTAAATGTTTTTTCAGTACCTTCATAGATTGCATAATTTATCACTGAACCATCTGCCGGTGCTTCACCAAATGTAATTACATATCTATTGTCAACTAATTCAATTATACTTTCAGGAACTTTACCATCTACAGTTACATAATAATTGACAGCATCTTGTTCATAGACTCTTGTAATAAACGATGTTGAACTACCGTCACCAGTAAATGTATCTAAGTCTAATATTTTTTCACCGTTGCCTGATAAACTTACAATGTTAACATTGCTACCGTTATCTGGTGCTGTTGCAAATATAATTTCTTTGTTTGCATAATCTACAGTGTATTGTGTTTTTGCAAATAAAACATTATCTATTTTTATAAACAGACTATCTTCATTTTGTGGTAACACTCCAAATGCATATTTTGTAGTTGTACCATCGCCTCTATAAGAATTACTACTTATAATACTACCACCTTGACCTGATCTATGGAAAACTTTTATATCAACTGTGTCAAGTATTTGACCTGGTACAAGTTCTTCAGGACCTTTTGATGTAGTTGGTGTTACAAATCCGTCGCCATCAACAACTATATCTTCTGGTTTGACTCCTGTCGCTGTAGTGTAACCTAATGTTCCGCCTTGTATTAATGTATCATAACTTGCAGGGTCAGCAACAAAACTTCCATCGGAAGTTGCTTTTCTAATAATGAATAAATCATTTTCTTGTATTGTAACAACTTCTTCATCAAACTGTATTGTATTTTCTAAGTTCTGATCGTCTTGGAAAGTAAATCCAGTTTCGCCTGCGCCTGTAATACTAGATATTATTGCACTAGTATTTGTTTGTTGTGGTGTGCCAAAGTTAGGATCATCAAGTCTAATACCATTTCTATAAACATTATAAACTGTGCCAGCTTCTAATGGTTTTGCAAGTGTGTATACTTTTGTGCTATCATTAGCTATTCTAAATACTTCATCTTCATATGTAGCGTCAAATGTATCATAAGAACTAGTAAACCATTTATCTGCGTCCCAACCAGCTCCGCCTCCGAAGTCAATACTGTTTACTTCTACTCCCCCATAGTCAATGCCATCTAATAATTGTGATAAATCATTTGCTAACATTCCTGTTGTTGGATTATAGAATAAACTAATTCTATCTTGTGCCTGCAACATGGTGATATCTTTTTTGTATGAAACAACAATGTTGCTGTTTGCTATAGGAGCAGTGTTAAATATTATCTGACCAATTTGTCTAGTGTAACCTTTTGTTGTGTCTTTTTTGTTACTAATGTTATATTGGCTTCTTAATGCTTCGATACCATTTACAGTGATTGTAACAGTATTAGTATCTAAGTTCATTGGATACTTTAATGTAAAGATTTGCTGATTTGGTAAACTTACAAAAGATTCTTGTGTATCTAATGTTTGTAATAACATTGCACCTGTTGTTCTATCAAATTTACATACAACATGAGCACTTCTGATTTTACCGTTACCTAATTTAGCACTTGCTACTGCTGGTATTCCACCATCTTCAAAACTACCATTAAGAGTAATTGTTGGTGCAGTTATGTATCCACTACCTGGATTAGTTACTTTGATGCTACTTATTTTACCTTTAGAGCCTAAATATGCTGTTGCTGTAGCACCACTTCCGCCACCTCCTGTAATTACTACTGCTGGAGGAGCACTGTAAAGTAAGCCTGCTTCACCTATAACAATTTCAGTAACTTCGTATCCTACGTTATCTATAAAATGCTTACTAGGATATGTTGCTGTTTCTGCATCACCTGTAATTACTCTGTCACCTTGAACAATTATACCTTGTGGGCGGATTTCTCCTGCTACTTCATTATACACTGGAGGAGCATCAAAATCTGTGATACTTGATTGACTATTTTCTAGCTCACTATAAGAACTTACATATTCTCTAATTTTTGCTTTGAAAGGTTTTGCTTCTTTTATATATTCTTCGTAACTTGGTAAACTATCATTTTTAAATGTAATCTTTTGTTCTAATCCACCAACGTTATGTGTGGCTTTAACAAAACTTGTTTTGAATGCCCAATCAATATATGGTTGTTCGCTAAATGCATATCGTAAACTTGCAAAGAATAATTTGTTATATTCTATTTCTAAATCTGTTATAAAAATTTTATCTCTAATTGTTTCTAATATAATTCTTAATTCTTCTACAGGTTGTAGATCAAAAAATGCACTGTCATAACTTATACCATCAAAGCCTGTATTTGCACTTACAGCATCATATATTAAAGTATTAAATTTAATTGTACCATTTTGTCTTCCTACAGTTTCATAATTGACAGTGTAATCAACATTTGGTAAATCATTTATTTTTCTTAATAATAACCAGCCGCCTGTGCCTACAGTATTAATTTTTACAATACTGCCTAAAGTATCTTCTATTGACTCTAATTCGTATGCACCATTTACAACAAAATTAATCGCTGTATTAGCATTGTATCCTGATTGATACCAATCTATATAACTCCAATATTTTGTAACGTCATACGCTTGACTAGAAGTTCTTGAAAACTCTGTTCCGTTATAAGCATAAGTAGCCCATCTTCCTGTAATTGTTTCATCTGCATTTACAAGAATTGTAAAAGGTCTAACAACTGCTGATACATTATTACTATAATTTTTACCTTCATTTTTGATATATGTACTATTAACTTTACCATCTGTATCTATTGTAAGTATTATTTCTCCTGCTTCACCTTGGCTATCAATAATTTCTACAGTTGGTGGTGTAAGGTATCCTGATCCTTGATCTAAAACTTGTATTTCTGCAATCTTACCATCAACAATAATTAAATTTAGTTTTGCTTGTTTGACAACTGCTGTGTTCACTAAACGTAACTCTGCAAAACTATCAATTGCTTTGTCAAATATATTAGTTGCTATTGTAGGTGTAGGAGTTTTTTTATTCAAATCACTTAGATCATATTCGTCAACTATTAATTGATCTTTCAATACTAAATTTACACGTTCAATTAATTGTTTGACTGCTTCATTTCTATTAACAAAAATACTTTGACGTGGAATATTCTGTATACCATACTTTTGTTTTGCACTTAACTCAGGATCTGGTACAGGACGACTTTCTTCATCATACCCTATTATACTGTCAAACCATTTGCGTTCTATATCTTTGTTTGGCTTACTGTTTGGTATACCTTCTGTAAGAATTTGGTATTCATTATGAATGTTTATATCTTGATTTTCTAATGTCCAATAACGTAAATTAAGAGCAATGTCTTTATCTTCTATTAAACTTTCACAATTATGTATAGAAAATTTATTATTACCAAGTAAAGTAATAAACTTATATCCTTGATTATCAGGATTTTCAATAAATTGTGCAACTTCATATGCACTTATTCTTCTGCCGATTACGTTAGGTGTAATTTTTGTATTTCTTACCCAGAAGTAATAATAAGTTGTAAATGTTCCTGCATTTTCATCATATTCTCTAATTGTACTGTAAGCACTATTACCATACAAGGACTTTCCACTTAAACCTTGTGCTAATCCTGTTTCGCTATCAGCAAGGCTATCCCACTGTTCAGGTGTTCTTGTTGACTCAACCCATTCATAAACGTTTATTGTTGTGCCAGGAAATAAACTACTAAATTTGTTTACACTTGTTATGATGTCTCCTTGATAAGGATTTACCCATCTAGCTTCATCAATATCCCACCATAATTTACCTACAAACTTTTTGTTTGTGTAATTTAGTGTATCTAATGTCGCTACTGCATCTGTAACATTACTATAAGTAGCAGGATCGTAACTAGTTTTGAAGGATAATTCTTGTTCCGCTGGACCTGCAATTTTTCCTTGTATAGGATCTATGTAATCTAAATAGGTTACAAGTTTTTGTGTTTTTGTATTATATAAAAATGCTCCATTAAATTTTTCTAAGTTAACTTGATCTATAGGATTGCGTAACGTTCTCCAAGCAAGGTCACCTTTTGTTTTCTTGTAATCAATAATAAGCCCTTTAGCAGTAGTGCTGTCATCTGGATTATCATATTCTGGTAAACTTACATAAACATGATTAGAACTAACCTTAACATTGTCTCCGTAATACAGTACATCTCTATTCAAACTAAAATTTTGTGCATATACTAGTGTGTCATTAACTAATTCAAACAGACTTACTGTACCACTATCACTATCAATTGTAGCAAAGGTTGTTAGTTTGTTATCAAAAGAAGTTGTACCAGTATCAAAACTTGTTTCATTTTCAATGTCGCCTCCTCT
>CEWG01215032.1_pt1 | contig 11126 bp, 10 predicted proteins | sample 361411 | NCBI WGS metagenome assembly CEWG01 (sample SAMEA2622173, study PRJEB7988) | marine metagenome | biome: marine biome (ENVO:00000447); feature: surface water layer (ENVO:00002042); material: "saline water (ENVO:00002010), including plankton (ENVO:xxxxxxxx)" | depth 5 m | reverse complement strand
GTGATGTCGATGTCCTCGTCCACCACGGTGACGGATTTCATCGAGGGGTGGCCTCGGAAGGCCGCTTCAATGGCCTTCTGTGGGTCATCTTCGTGCTCGCGACGAATCTTGACCACGCTCGCCAGCCACCCACAGCCTCCATCGGACATGTGCACGTCGAGGCAATCGACGACCTCGCTGACGGCTGCCTTGATCGTGGGTGCCCGGGGCAATCCCATGAGCGTCTTGTGCTCCGCTTCACCAGGGATAAGCGCGTGGAAGATTGGGTGTTCGCGATGGGCGACGCCCTCGACGTGAATCACAGGTTGTTGACGGATGTCGTCGACGGTTCCTGTGATGTCCACGTAGGGTCCTTCGTCGTCGTCCTGCTGGGTGATTCGGCCCCACATCACGTATTCTGCATCGGCAGGAATGACGACACCGTTGGGTGCGGTAGTGGTTCGCAAGGGCCGCCCGTAGAGGCGCTCATGCAGGGCAGCAGCCACGGTCATCTCATCTAGGAATTCAGCGAAGGTCGAAGCGGCGGCAAGCAGGACCACCGGGTCTGGGGCGTTGACGATAGCGATGTTCACGTCCCTGCCCTCGGCGCGAGCTTCGTCCACCATGGTGCGAAGGTGACGCGGGACGAGGCGGACCACGAGGTGTTCATCGTCACGAAGCAGTTGCCGGTGGAAACTGATGTTGCGGCGTTTTCCGTCGTCGGCGACGATGACTGAGGCGGACATGTAGCGGCCGGCGTCCTCAGGCCAATGATGGGGGATGGGGAGCGAACTCAGTTCAGGCGAATCGCGTCGAACCTCGTAGACTTCTGCTTCAGATTCCGGAACCAGCACAGGATCCTGTGGGTTTGCCATCGCCCATCCGAGGGTGTCGATGTAGGCGCCCGGCTCAATGCCAATGGCGGCGCACAAACGGTCTCGAGTGAGCATGTTGACGGCGGCTCGGTGGCCGGGCGCCTCTTCGATTGAATCGAAGACCGCCATGGCTCCGTCGTTGGCGTACGACCATCGCCAGAGGCCGTGCACGAGGCTGATTGGTTCCTTGACCGAGACGGCCGCGCCGAGGTGGTCCCTGAACGCCATGACCCCTCCTCATGCCGGCAAGGCTTCAACGTCACGGACGAATGTGGGCGTGAAAACGCCATCGCGGCTTTGATATAGGGGGCGACGGTGGGCGACGTGCTTCGATGAGGTGATGATGTGGGTCGGGGACTCTTTGCTGGGGCCAAGATGGCCAAGGACCGCCAGAAGTTTCGTTGGTCTGACCGCCGATACAAGAAGCGTATGCTGAAGACGCGCGAGCGTCACGACCCGCTCGGTGGGTCGACCCAGGCCAAGGGCATCGTCGTCGAAAAGGTCGGCATTGAAGCCAAGCAGCCCAACAGCGGAATCCGGAAGGCCGTCAAGATCTCCCTGATCAAGAACGGGAACAAGCTCACCGCTTTCGCTCCCGGCGACGGCGCAATCAACTTCATCGACGAGCACGACGAAGTCATGGTCGAAGGTATCGGCGGACGCATGGGTCGTTCGTACGGAGACATTCCTGGAGTCCGATACAAGGTCATCCAAGTCAACGGCGTCTCGCTTGACGAGATGGTTCGCGGCCGAAAGGAGAAGCCGGTTCGCTGAGGTGAAACCATGAGCGAAGAAGTCGTTGAGCAAGAGGCCCGCCCCATCGCCGGTATCGGCACGAAAGTGTTCGGCAAGTGGGATGCTAGCGAAGTGACGTGCCGTGACCCCGGTCTGGCACCTTACGTGAACCTCACCACCGTGGGTGTCCCTCACACTGGTGGCCGCCACGCCAACGCTTGGTTTGGTAAGTCCAAGTTGAGCGTGGTCGAGCGCTATGTCAACAAGCTCATGCGCACCGGAAAGTACACCGGAAAAAAGCAAGGCGCCATGAAGGCCTTCGAGGAAGCCCTCGACGCCATGGCCGAGCGCAGCGGAGACAACCCGTTGCAGATGTTCGTTGACGCCCTTTGCTATGCGGCGCCCATGGAAGAGATCACGCGCATCAAGTTCGGTGCCGTCTCCCAGCCCAAGGCCGTCGATGCCTCGCCCTCTCGTCGCCTCGACGTCGCACTCCGCAACCTCGCAGCTGGCGCTGCATCGGGCACCCGCAAGTCCAAGCGCACCCTCAAGCAGTGCATTGTCAACGAATTGACGAAGGCCAGCACGGGTGATGTGACCTCCTTTGCCGTGGCGAAGAAGGAAGAAGTTGAGCGCATCGCTGCCTCGGCTCGATGAATCTTAGCGACCCCTGCACCGCTCCTTTGCGAGCATGCTTTGTGCAAGTTCTTGCTTCGTTGGTGGCCTCGTGGCTTCACCTCCACGCGACATTCGATTCCGAGCCGGTTTGAGTTCCTCTGTGGAGCGACCTCTTCTCCGCTCAGCCTTGTCTTTCCGTCAAGTCCGCAGCGCGGCACTTAAGAACCCGCTTCAGGTGGCCCGAATCACCGCAAGGTGGTCACCATGGGACGTAAGGAAGACAACATCAAGAAGGCCACAGAGGTCATGCACGATCTGCCTCAGATCCGCAACCTCTGCATCGCTGCTCACATCGACCACGGAAAGACGACGTTGTCGGACAACCTCATCGCCGGTGCAGGCATGATGTCCTCTGATCTTGCGGGTGCTGCTCGTGTGCTCGACTTCGACGAGCAGGAGTCCGCTCGTGGCATCACCATCAACGCCGCAAGCGCTTCGATGGTGCACACCTACGAAGAAAACGACTTCCTGATCAACCTCATCGACACCCCTGGTCACGTTGACTTCGGTGGTGACGTGACGCGCGCCATGCGCGCCGTCGACGGCTGTTTCATCCTCGCCTGTGCCGTTGAAGGGCCCATGCCCCAAACAGAAACCGTCGTTCGTCAAGCCCTCAAAGAGAAGGTCAAGCCTGTCCTTTTCATCAACAAGGTGGACCGCCTCATCAACGAGTTGCAGGTCACACCTGAGGACATGATGGCTCGCTTCCAAGAGACCATCAAGAAGGTCAACAAACTCATCCGTCAATTCGCTCCTGAAGAATTCAGGAAGTCGTGGCAGGTTGACGTGGCCTCCGGTACGGTCGCCTTCGGCTCCGCTTACCACAACTGGGGTATCACCGTGCCCTACATGCAAAAGTCTGGAATCTCCTTCAAGGAGATCTTCGAGTACTGCAACAACGAGGATCAGAAGACCCTCGCACAAAAGGCTCCCGTCCATGAAGTGCTTCTGGACATGGCCGTCGCCGAACTCCCCAGCCCAGTTCAGGCTCAGCCCTACCGCATCCCCAACATCTGGAACGGCGAACCTGACTCCGATATTGGCAAGGCCATGGTGAGCTGCGACCCCGATGCGGAACTCGCCATGATGATCACCAAGATTTGGATGGACCCTCACGCGGGTGAAGTGGCCGTGGGTCGCATTTACTCTGGCGCCATTAACCAAGGCGAATCCGTGTACGCCATTGGTGCTGCAAAGCCCGAGCGTGTTCAGCAGGTCGCCATGATGGTCGGTGCAGACCGCATCACCGTCCCCAAGGTCGTGGCAGGCAACATCGCCGCCATCACGGGCATCAAGTCCGCCGCAGCCGGTGTGACCCTATCCCGTAACAAGGATTTCACGCCCTTCGAAGCCATCCGCCACTACTCCGATCCTGTGGTGACCGTGGCCGTTGAGCCGAAATCGATGAAGGATCTCCCCAAGTTCATTGACGCTCTGCGCTCCTTGGCCAAGGCTGACGCGTCCCTGCAGGTGACCACCAACCAGGAAACCGGTGAAGCACTGCTTGCTGGCATGGGTGAACTCCACCTCGAGATTACGGTCTACCGGATTGAGGAAGAGCAGAACATCAAGGTTCAGGTCAGCCCACCCATCGTGGTCTACCGTGAAGGCCTTGAGTCGGACAACAAAGGTCGTCCCTTCGAAGGCAAATCGCCAAACCGACACAACCGATTTTTCATCGAAGTCGAAACCCTTTCGCCTGAGGTTGTCGAAGCGCTTCGCGACGGCTACTTCGGCAACGGTAACGTCCGCGACAAAGATTCCAAGGCCACCGGTGACAAGTTCGCCGAGTTTGGCATGAACAAGGACCTGATGCGAAAGATCTACGCGATTCATGGAACCAACGTGCTCGTCAACGACACGAAGGGTATCCAAGGACTTCACGAGACCCGCGAACTGATCATTGAAGCCTTCAATGAAGTGTGCAAGAAAGGCCCTGTCGCGGAGGAACCCGTGACCGGCATGATGGTCCGTGTGGTTGACGCCAAGCTCCACGAGGACGCCATCCACCGAGGCCCTGCGCAAACCATCCCCGCGGTCCGTAACGCCATCAAGGGCGCCATGATTCGCGGACGCACCGTCATCATGGAACCGATGCAGAAGGCCTTCGTGTCCGTACCCAACGACTGGCTCGGACAGGTGACCCGCGAAGTCACCAACCGCCGTGGCATCATCGAGGACATGCCCAGCGAAGGCGAAGTCACAACTGTGGTCGGTGTCCTTCCAATCGCCGAAACCTTCGGTTTCTCCAACGACATTCGCGCCGCCTCCCAAGGCCGTGCGGTGTGGAACACGGAGAACCTTGGCTTCGAGAAGCTCCCCGAGCACTTGTTCGACAAGGTCGTCGGTGAAATCCGCACGCGCAAGGGGCTCAAGCCTGAGCCCTACGGCGAAGCGTACTACGCTGAGTGAGACCAATGGTCGCCGAAGCGAGCGTCGTCTCGCTTCACGCCGCTCCCGAAGGTGGCGTGCCCAAACCCACGGTGCCGGTCCTTTCTGTCAGGACGAACGGTTGCATGGGCGATCGTCAACGCGATCTGAAGCATCATGGCGGCCCAACCCGTGCCTTGTGTGTATGGAGCCATGAGGTGCTGCACGCCTTGCGTGCGGAAGGCCATCCTGTTCGTCCAGGCGACGTCGGTGAGAACGTTCTCGTTCGTGGGCTCTCGTTTGAGAACCTCGCCGTTGGCAACATCCTCCAGATTGGGGGGGTTCGTGCACGCCTGACTGGCCCAGCGCCACCGTGCAAAACCATCGCAGGTGCGTTTACCAACGGTACATTTCGAGCCATTGATGCGAGACATCATCCTTCCAGAGCGCGATGGTACGCAGAAGTGCTGGTCGAGGGTGACGTGCGTCCCGGGGATGTTGTGACGCTCAGGACAGACGCGCCAATTGCAGGTCCGTGAATTCCCGAAGCGCGCGAAGCGCTGGACTTGAGGGTAAGCGGTCCAAGCACGCGTGGGCCGCTGCATGGTATGCCGAAGCCCGCTTCCTTCCGTATGCAATGGAACCGGAGGCTTCGAGGCCAGCATGCGCTGCTTCGATGTCTTCTGCCGTGGCTTCTTCGCCCTTACCAAGTGCCCTGAGCAATGCTGACTTAGATTCGGTGTCCGGCTGGTCAAGTGCGTGGATGACCATGAGCGTCCGCTTACCTTGGGCCACGTCCGAACCGGCCGGCTTCCCAAGCGTGGCAGTATCAGAGACGACGTCGATCAGGTCATCCATCAATTGGAAGCACAGGCCGACGTTCAAGCCCCAATCTCGCATGCAATCGATGGTTTCCTCGTCTGCTCCCGAGAGCAGGGCACCCAATTCGGAACAGACCTGGAACATGACGGCCGTTTTTCCATCGATCATTTCGAGGTACTTTGGCTCTGTGACGTTGCTTTCATGCTCAAATTCAATGTCGAGTTGCTGCCCTTCCGAGACCCGTCGCACCATCCATGCAATGCGCTCGACGATGTCGGGAAGCAAGGCCATGTCGAAACCAGGTGCATCGCACAGGTGCTCGAAGGCAATGGCCAGCATCGCATCACCGGCGTTGATCGCTGTGGGCACGTCATAGGCCACGTGCACCGCTGGTCGTCCACGTCGAACCGGATCATCGTCCATGATGTCGTCGTGCACGAGCGTGAAGTTGTGGATGATTTCGATGGCCGCGCCCACGTCGAGCAAGCCACTGTGGGTGTCGCCGATTGCCTTAGCCACGAGCCACGGCAAGGACGCCCGCATGCGCTTTCCTCCTCCTTCAATCAGGTGCATCATGGCTTGTCCCAATCGTGGATGACGGGAGGCGGTCAGACGGGCTGCGATCCGGGATTCAATCAGCGGCAGAACTTCGAGCACGGATGTACGGAGGTCTGCCCCAACCGCGTTGGGCAGCATGTGGCTGACGTCCCCAAGGTCGTGGATGTGTTCGTCAAAGAGGGCTTGATGGTCTTCCTTTGTCTCCGCATTCCACCACGCCTCGTCCATCAAACGCGCTGCGATGCATCTGAACCATGGAGCAATAGGGTGTTCTGGCTCTTCTTCGATGAGCATGGCTTCCATCTCGTCCTGACTGACCCACCGGATTTCAGCCACCTCGTTGGGGTTTGGTTTCACTTCGAGGTCCTTGACGCGACCCACCAGAAGGTGATCCACCTCGCGCTCAATCCAGGTTTCGTCTTGACGCGCTTGATATCGAAAACGACCGACGTAGGTCAGGTCGTCTATCGATACCGTTTCGATCCCCAGCTCTTGATTCAATTTCCTGACGGCTGCTCTACGAACGCCTAGACCATCCGCCTCTTCCCGTTCTTCAGGGATGTCGAGAGGATGAGAGCAGCAGGTGTTTGCCCAGATCCCCGGGAAGGTGATTTTGTCGTCAGCACGGCGTTGCAACAGCAGTCGGCCGTCCTCGTCGAACAGCATCACGGAAAACGCTCGGTGAAGGGCCCCTACACCGCGGTGCGCGTTGACCTTGGAGGCACGTCCAATGCGGCGGTCACGCTCGTCGACAAGGATGATGGCTTCCGCCATCATGTCGACTTGCTGTGCGTCAAAACCGTCGAGTGCCTCGGCGTCGGCTTCAGCGACATCGGTCCTCATGGCGGAAGCCATGAAGAAACGGTGTTGCATTCGACACTTCATCCCTTCTGCGCTGGTGGGAAGCGTGTTCCACGCACCGGCTGGCCCAGTAATGCGGCTTGAAGGCGTCCCTCGACTTCTCCATTGACAAAAAGAGTCTCAATGCCGTGTTGAGCGATGCTGCGTGCCCGTTCCACTTTGAGTCCGATGCCTCCGGTCACATCCATCTCAGCGGCATGATGGCCCTCAAAGGCTGAGTCTTCCCGCCACTCGGTGATCAAATCCTCATCTGAGGCCTCATGTGGTGGGCGACGAAGCACGCCGTCTGCGCCTCCCATGGCGAACACCACACGCGTGATGTTGGGAAGTTCCACGGCGCATCGATGGACTACGTCATCGCCGGAAAGGATGCCAAAGGAGGCCGGGCCAGCAATTGGGACAACATCGCCCCACGTCACGGGAACGGTGGTGCCTGGTTGGAGCGGAGCGAGGTCCCCAGAGAAGTTCGGCCCATCGCCGCTTGCCCATTGATGAGGAGGATGGCTGCTTGTGGTAACCCCGCTATCACGGAGCGCTGAGACTACGTGGTTCGAAAGCGTCAGCATGTCCGCTCGGACCATCTCAACGGCTTCGTCCTGATTCGCGCACCCGTCGTTGCCTTGGACATCGGATCGGCCCTCAGCCAGCGCCCACGCTTTCGCCCTGAGGTGTCCAAAAGAGCCTGCTCCATGCACCACGAGCACATGGATGCCAGCGTCCACAGCTGCAGCGAGTTCGTTCGCCAACCGTTTGAGAACGGGCGCACGAAGTGTCGTCAACGACGCTTTGTCGGTGATGAGGCCGCCGCCAAGTTTGACGACGACGGCGGGGGCCATGGTCTGTCCACGAGGTGTTGCTTCAAGAGGGTGCCTCGCGAGGATTCAAGGCGGACCGCTTTCCACGGCGAAACATGGGCGATGAAGCGACGGTCAACGTGTTCATGCGGCATCTCCAGGCAGAATTAGAAGCTACAGAATCCATCGCGGATGCCGTGGAAAGGCAACAGCGGCAACGTCAACTGCAGGCGGCCCTGCAAGAAGCGATGCGCTTTGTTGCCGCTCACGACGAGCGGATTCGTTTGGGTCTCGACCCTACGGTGACGGTTAGGCCAGCGCAGCGCACGGTTGAATCTGAGGTCCGAGAGACAATGTCGACGTTGGCCGCTGGGGTCTGTGAGTCATGCGGAGCTATGCTGGATCCCGAGCTGGACTTCTGCCCAGCGTGCGGGGCGCGCTGATCACTCTTCTTCGTCCCACCGGGCGAAGGTTTCCTGGACAATCGGATCGTCTTGGCCGACCGGGAAAAGAGCCGTTGGTGGGACTTCTTCGGTCAGGAACACGGTCGTTCCCGCGCGGTAAATCGTGTGACCGTCAGCGATGGCACGGATGGTGTCGACTTCGATGATGGAAGGGCGGGTGATGCGGACGTGTCCAGCCTCAAGCGCATTCTCAATCGTTCGGGAGAGATGGATGTGCTTGCGGTCTCCAGAAAGGATTCCAAACTTCAGAAGGGATTCCACTTCGGTGGCCTCGCATGGCCAATACAGCGCGTCCGGGATGTCGTCCGTGGGAAGGTCCAGTTCGATTTCGATGGAATGGCCGTAGGTGGCTCGAATCATTTCGTTCTCGACTTGCCAGCGGCCCTTTTCATCGGCGTTGGCAATGGCCTCGAAGTGCCATGCGCGCACCCAGTGAAGGTGGCGTCGGCTGTCGGCGATGGACTTGGAAAGTTCGCGGGTTTCGACCCAGCCGTTGATGTCCATGTCCACATTGAACTTCTCTGGTGCGTGACGCAACACAAGTGCGAGGATTCGGCCAACTGAGTTGGATTCGCGGTCAGACATGATGAACTTCCCTTCTTCGTTGCAGACGGGACAGTTCGTTCCAGAAAAGTGACCGTGCTCTCGACACTGACGCAGCATGTTTTCCCGCCCCCGCGCGTGGTTCATAGCATCATCGGCTTTTCCCACCGTGATGGTCAAGTGCCGGGGGTGGATGGAACGCCATGGTCGATGTCGCCATGGTCGGCGCGGGGCAAACGCCCTATGGCACCCATCCCGCCGCCATGAAGGACATGTGGGCCGATGCCGTCCGCGACTGTTTCGCCTCAATCGACGGCGACCTCGCACCTTCCTCAGTTGAGGAGGTGTTCCTCGGTTCCACGGCGTTTGGTGGCGGTCAGTTGGGCAACACCGCGGCGTACCTTGCCGAACATGCCGGCATGGCTGGCGTTCCGGCTCGACGGATCGAAAATGCCTGCGCATCGTCGGGTTTTGCTTTGCGTGACGGTTGGGCGGCCATCGCCAGCGGCCGTGCAGACGTCGTTGTTGTCGGAGGCGTGGAGAAGATGAACGATCTCACCCCCGAAAGAAAGCGCTTCTGGTTGGGCGTGTCGGGTGACACGGAATGGGAGCGGCTTGCAGGCTTGACATTCCCTGGGACCTACGCGCTGATGGCTCGCCGCCACATGCACGAACATGGTTCAACACACGACGACTTGGTTCACATCAGCGTCAAGAATCACGCGCATGCTCTCGACAACCCTCACGCCCACCTCCGCAAGGATGTCTCGTTTGAGAAGGCTGCTGGCGGCATGGTGATTGCGGACCCGCTGACCTTGTACGACTGTTGCCCGACATCCGACGGTGCAGCGTGCGTCGTGCTCGCTTCGGCGGACGTGGCCAGAAAACTCACTGATACGCCTGTGTGGATGCGTGGTAGCGGGGCTGCAGCAGATCATTTGGCTCTCCATGACCGACCCAGCCTCACCACTTTGGCGGCCACCCGTTCGGCCGCTTCCCAAGCCTATGCACAATCGGGCATTGTCGCCGGTGATCTAGACCTGGCCGAAGTTCACGATTGCTTTACTGTCGCCGAACTCTTGGCCACAGAAGACCTTGGTCTCACCGATGTTGGGCAAGGTGGACGGTTCGCACGAAACGGCGAGGGGCGCAGAAACGAGGGCCGTACCACGGTCAACGGGTCTGGCGGATTGAAGGCAAAAGGTCACCCGTTGGGTGCCACGGGTGCGGGTCAAGCCGTGGAGGTCTTCAAGCAACTTCGTGGCCAAGCAGGCTCGCGACAGGTTCGTGACGCTGAACTCGGTCTCACGCACAATGTGGGCGGTTCTGGAGCCACCTGTGCCGTTCATGTGTTTGGGAGGTCGCAGGAATGAACCTCGCAGACATCGAGGCTGGCGTCGCCGTCCACCACGAGTCAAACGGCGTGGTGGTGGCCTCGCGCTTCCATCTGGACGAGGCTCGAGTGCATGCTCCAGACGCTGACGACCTCACCATGGCGATTGACGCCCTCGAAGCCTGGCATCGAAAAGGCCACAGCGGCAGCGTGTCGATCGAAATCTCCGAAAAAGAGCGCCCCATTTTGGTGGCAAGTTTGCCTTGGCTGACCCTTGACGAAGCAGGTTCACACGTCGTCCATCGCTTTGATCACGGTGCTGCGGTTTTGGAACGCTCCGCTTCCTTTGACCCAGCCGGCGTCATGGTGAACTCAGACGCACGCATCTCGGTAGATTCAGAGAATCATACCTCCATGCAGGAGGCTTGGGCCTTGGAACTCAGCGAACAAAACGTGTCGCAAGGAGCCTACGTCTCGGATCAGGTCCACGTTCTTGGATTGGAAGCCCGTCTTGGCATGCTGGCTCAAACAGGACCAATGTGGCCTCCGCGTGGCTCCAATGCAGACGGTTCCCTTCCCCACAAGGGGGAGGCGATTCCTCTCGTGGCCCGGGTGGTGTCCTGGACGCGCCTAATTGCCGCGGGTTGCCCGTCCGAATTCTCCATCCGAGCGCCGGTGCTTGGCGGCCTCACGTCGCTGCTCGTCACCTTCGATCACGGCCCGTCTGGCGTGTTCCTTCATGCGGACGGCCATCCTGCAGAGGTTGACATTGATGACGAAGTGCGTCTCGTTGTGCGGCGCGTGTACGCACAAGACGGAACCCTCCGTTACGGACGGAAGGCCCTCCTCCTCTGAGGATGGACACCTTGAAGTCCGGCCTCGGCCCCTCGGAGGTCATGGCTGGATTCAACCCCCGTCGAGGACGGCGTGAAGCAGCAGACAACTTGGCCGTGAATGAAGAGGGCGACTGCCCACGCTGTGGTGGTGACGCACAACCTTCGACCATGAGCGGTTACTTGGCGTGTTCCAAGTGCGGCTACGAGTGGGCTGACCCCAACCACGTCGAATCGAACGCCGGCCCGACGCGTGACGATCATCACTACAATTCCGAACT
>CEWG01016102.1_pt1 | contig 11135 bp, 7 predicted proteins | sample 361411 | NCBI WGS metagenome assembly CEWG01 (sample SAMEA2622173, study PRJEB7988) | marine metagenome | biome: marine biome (ENVO:00000447); feature: surface water layer (ENVO:00002042); material: "saline water (ENVO:00002010), including plankton (ENVO:xxxxxxxx)" | depth 5 m | reverse complement strand
CTCCCAATCCGGTAATTACTACACGTCTTGGTTTCATTTAAGCCAAAATTTAATTTGCTTGCTCAATAAATTGAATGGCTTGACCTACTGTAGCAATGTTCTCTGCTTGGTCATCTGGGATCTGAATGTCAAATTCTTTCTCGAATTCCATAATTAATTCAACGGTATCCAAAGAATCGGCACCTAAATCGTTGGTGAAATTAGCGTCAGCAACGACTTCATTTTCGTCTACTCCCAATTTATCAACGATGATTGCTTTTACTTTTGATGAAATATCAGACATAATCAAAATTTGTTTTTAAATTAATGTGCACAAAAATATAAAACTTTGGATCAAATCACCATTTAGAGAAAAGAATATAACTTTTCTTTGTGATGTGTTTTTTATAAATATATATCATAAATCACTAAATTATAAAGGTCAAAGAAAATTTATCTAAAATAAAATGGTTAAAAGGATTGTTCTGTTTGCATCTGGTTCAGGCACCAACGTCGAAAATATCATCAAATACTTTAAAAATAATCATCAAGTTAAGGTAATAAATGTCTTTACAAACAATCCCAAAGCAGGTGTAATTGAACGCGTTAGGCCATTTAAAATCCCTGTAAATGTTTTTGATAAAGTGCAATTAAATAGTGGAGTATTGTGTAAGCAAATAAAGCTTTTGAATCCAGATTTAATTGTCTTGGCTGGATTTTTACTTAAAATACCCTTGGCTTTCATTAATACATTTACTTTTAAAATCGTCAACATACATCCCTCACTACTCCCTAATCATGGAGGTAAAGGCATGTATGGGGATCGGGTACATCAATCGGTAAAAGACGCTGGAGACCCTGAAACAGGTATAAGTATTCATTATGTAAATGAAAACTATGATGAAGGATCCATCATTTTTCAATCCAAAGTTGAGGTTGGTGACCAAGACAGCTTTGAAGATATTGCAAATAGGGTTCACCAATTGGAATACAAACACTATCCTGAGGTCATTCAAAAAATCTTATTTACAAAACATGTCGGGTAGAATTAAAATTTACACTGATGGATCTTCTAGAGGAAATCCTGGCCCGGGGGGTTATGGTATCATTATGGAATGGGAGGGAAAGGATTATGTTAAAGAATTTTCTGAGGGTTTTAGGTTGACGACAAATAATCGCATGGAACTTCTTGCAGTAATTATCGCCTTGGAGACCTTGAAAACTCAACCTATGGAAGTTATGGTTTTTTCCGATTCAAAGTATGTGATTGATGCGGTTCAAAAAAAATGGGTATTTAACTGGGAAAAAAAAGCGTTTAAAAACAAAAAAAACTCTGACCTGTGGAAGCGTTATCTTATTATCCACAGGAAACACAATGTAAGTTTTCAATGGATTAAAGGACACAATGCTCATTCTCAAAACGAACGGTGTGACCATTTAGCGGAAAAAGCGGCCAAACATTCCCCTATAAATGTTGATGCTTTCTATGAACAGAATCAAAACAAATCCGATCCATTTTAGCTATTTGAAAACTCTTAAATAAATCTTTAGTTAAATAACCAATGAGCCCTACTAAGTTTACTACTTTTGCTTAATGAATAATAAATTATTGGTAGTTGGGACGATGGCCTACGACGCTATTTCAACTCCTTTTGGAAAAGTTGATAAAATATTGGGCGGAGCTGCTACCTATATTGGTCTTTCTGCTTCCAGATTTAATCTAAACTGTGGGATTGTATCTGTTGTAGGAGAGGATTTCGAAAATCAGCATTTGAATTTACTTAAAAATCATGGTATTGACATTTCAGGAGTCGAAATAGTATCAGGTGGAGCTACTTTTTTTTGGAGTGGAAAGTACCATAATGACATGAACACCAGAACCACTTTGGACACCCAACTAAATGTTTTGGAAAATTTTAAGCCAAAGATTCCACAGCATTTTAAATCTCCCGATTTCGTAATGCTTGGTAACCTATCTCCTAATGTTCAATTGCAAGCTTTGGAACAGTTGAATTCCAAGCCCAAGTTAACTATTTTAGATACTATGAATTTTTGGATGGATCATTTTAGATCTGGATTGGATCAAGTAATTGAAAAAGTAGACGTAATTTCCATAAATGACGAAGAAGCCAGGCAGCTGACCGGAGAGTACTCCTTGGTCAGAGCCGCCGCCCAAATTCATAAAATGGGTCCAGAATATGTGGTTATCAAAAAAGGAGAACATGGGGCATTTCTTTTTCACAATCATGAGATTTTTTGTGCTCCGGCCCTTCCATTAGATGAGGTTATTGACCCTACTGGTGCTGGAGATAGTTTTGCCGGAGGATTTATAGGCTACTTGACTCAAACAGGAGATATTTCTTTTAATAACATGAAGTTAGCTTTAATTTATGGTTCGGCTATGGCCTCATTTACAGTTGAGAAGTTTGGAACGGAAAATATGTTAAATTATTCTCCAAATATGATGGTTGACCGCCTAAAAGCTTTCAAAGAATTAACTACATTTGAGATAGAGATTGAATAAAGTAAATCATTTAATAATATGAGTGACGCCATAAAGCACGAGTGTGGGATCGCAATGATTCATTTGAAAAAAGACCTTCATTACTTTAAAGAAAAGTACGGCACTGCAATGTATGGTATTAACAAAATGTATTTGATGATGGAAAAGCAGCACAATAGGGGCCAAGATGGTGCTGGTTTAGCTTGCGTCAAATTAAATATGAGCCCAGGCCAACGATATATCGCCAGGGTTCGCTCTAACGGTCAGCAACCAATTCAAGATATTTTTAAAAAGGTAAATAAAGGTTTTAAACAAGCGAGTATACAACACCCCAACTTACGGGAAGATATAGATCAGTTTAAAAAATTTGTTCCTTTCGCAGGAGAATTACTGCTAGGTCATGTACGCTACGGAACTTTTGGAAAGAATAGCATTGAAAGCGTTCATCCTTTTTTGAGGCAGAACAATTGGATGCATAGAAATTTGATAGTTGCTGGAAACTTTAATTTAACTAATGTTAGTGAACTTTTTGATACCTTGGTTGAGCTTGGTCAACATCCCAAAGAAAAAGCTGATACTATAACTGTAATGGAAAAAATTGGACATTTTTTGGATGATGCTGTAGCTAAAATTTATAAGAAATTAAAAAAGGAGGGATTTACAAAATCAGCTGCTTCTCCTCAAATTGCAGAGCTACTAAGTATGAAAAAGGTTTTGCGAAAAGCGTCCAAGAAATGGGATGGTGGTTATACCATTGCAGGGCTATTAGGCCATGGGGAATCTTTTGTTTTAAGAGATCCTGCTGGGATTCGACCTGCTTTCTACTACGATGATGATGAAATACTAGTGGTTGCATCTGAAAGACCAGCCATTCAAACAGTGTTTAATGTAGCTTTTGAGAATATTCTTGAGCTGCCTCCTGGCTGTGCCTTACTGACCAAAAAATCTGGTGCTGTAAAATTGAGCCAAATTCAGCAATCTGTAGCCCCCAAATCTTGTTCATTTGAGAGAATTTATTTTTCAAGAGGAGGTGATGCTGAAATATATAAAGAGCGTAAAAAATTGGGAAGATTGTTGTTCCCTCAAATCCAAAAAAGCATTGACGACGATCTTAAAAATACTGTATTCTCCTTTATTCCAAATACTGCTGAAACCTCATTCTATGGCCTCTTGGGTGCCGTTCAAGATAATATTGTTCAATTGCTAAAAGATAGTATGCAAAACAAAAAACATCTTCAAAACGGTGAGCTTGAAAAGCTATTTTCTTTACGTCCCAGAATTGAAAAAATAGCGATCAAAGATGCCAAACTGAGGACTTTTATCACTGAAGATGCCAGTAGGGACGATCTTGTGGCTCACGTGTACGATGTGACCTACGGGGTAATTAAACCTACCGACAATTTGGTAATTATCGACGATAGTATTGTTAGGGGAACTACCTTACAAAAGAGTATTTTGAAGATGTTGGATCGGCTTAACCCCAAAAAAATTATTATTGTTTCTAGTGCACCTCAGATCCGTTATCCCGATTGTTATGGAATAGACATGGCTAAAATTGACAACTTTATTGTTTTTAAGGCAACACTCAAGCTTCTCGAAGACCGGAATAATTTAGAACAAACCTTAGATAGTATTTACAGCAAATGCAAACTCAACCAAGGTTATCCATTAGAGAAGGTAGAAAATTGTGTGAGAGCCTTATACGAACCTTTTTCCGATGAGCAAATTTCAGCCAAAATTGCACAAATGCTTAAAGGGGATAGTATCAAGGCTGAGGTAGAAGTAATTTTTCAAACAATAGAAGATTTGCATCAAGCCTGCCCGAAAAATCTTGGTGATTGGTATTTTTCTGGAGACTATCCAACACCTGGAGGTAATAGGGTCGTAAACCGCGCTTTTATGAATTTTTATGAGGGAAAATCTGTGAGAGCCTATTAATTATTGGGAATAAATTTTTTGAAGAATTAAAAAAAATTATTTTTTTTAAATAAAGTTTATCTAAAATCCAGTTATCAGAAAAAAGTGCATTTTAACGTTTTATTATTAACTCAGTATTTCTTTAAGGTACTTTTATAAAACCAGAACATAAGTAGGTTAAGTTCATGGTAAGATTTGGGGCAAAAAGGGAGGATTTATCCTCCCTTTTTATTTTTCACCTATTTAGAAAGAATCCCTTTTTTACTTGTTTTGTTCATATAATTCACTCACTTTTTCCCAGTTAATCACATTAAAAAATGCATTAATATAATCTGGTCTTCTGTTTTGGTAATTGAGATAATAAGCGTGTTCCCAAATGTCAATACCAAGAATAGGAGTTCCTCCACATCCGATACCCGGCATCAAGGGATTGTCTTGATTAGCAGATGAACAAACTTCTACTTTGCCTCCTTTTTGAACACAAAGCCAAGCCCAGCCAGAACCAAATTGGTTAGCAGCTGCATTGGAAAAAGCGGATTTAAAACTTTCAAATGATCCATAAGCTGCATCAATGGCTTGCGCTAAGGTACTCAAGGGAGTTCCCCCTCCATTAGGCCCCATCACTTCCCAAAACAAAGAGTGATTATAATATCCTCCTCCATTGTTTCTTAGAGCAGCATTGTCCATGTCTAAGTTTTCTAAAATAGATTCAATTGTGTCAGACTCCATTCCCGATCCCTCAAGCGCACCGTTGAGCTTTGTTGTGTAACCATTGTGGTGTTTACTGTAGTGAATCTCCATAGTTTTTGCATCTATATGCGGTTCTAATGCATCGTAAGCATAAGGTAATTGTGGTAGTTCGAAAGCCATAATAATATTTAATTTTTTACAAAATTATAATTTCTTTTATTGATTTGTTAAATGATGACAGCTAAAAACCTAATTTTAAAAATTATACCAATATATGGAATCAAGTCCTTTTCAAATCATAAATGCGTCTGCAGGCTCTGGAAAGACATATACATTGGTTTACGCTTACCTTAAAAAATTACTCTGCACACATCACGATAATGGCTATCGAAATATGCTGGCACTGACTTTTACCAATAAGGCTGTCAATGAGATGAAATTCAGAATTTTGAACAACCTCTATCTGCTTGCCCATCATTTAGAGGATGATAAAATCAAAGATATACGCTCCAGTTTGATTATTGATCTGAGAATAGACTTACCATCATTGCAACAAAAAGCGCAAAGGGTTTTGAACAAAATTCTTCACGAGTATGCCGCTTTTGAAGTCATTACGCTAGATAGTTTTACCCACAAAATCATTAAGAGTTTTGCCAAAGATTTAAAAATACCCGCCAGCTTTGAGGTTACCCTGGACAGTGACATGTTACTGGAAGAAATGACAGAAAATATTCTGGATCAAGCCGGTATAGACATAGATTTGACCGAAACCCTTGTCACTTTTAGTTTAAATAAAATTGAAGAACTCAAGAGTTGGAATATTGGTCAGGATTTATTTGATTTCTCAAAACTCCTGCTCAATGAAAACGATCGGCAACCACTATCTGATTTAAAAAATATAGATCAAAAAGATTTTAAACCACAAAAAATAGCTTTCGAAAAACTTCTCAGATCCCAAGAGGATGAACTCAGGGCACTAGGAGTCGATACACTTAAATTACTCAACTATCAGGGATTGACCCAAGATGATTTCAATCGAAAAATTCTCTACAAACATTTTGAAAAAATAGCCAATGGAACAATTGATGGACTTTATAAAAACCAATTGGAAAAAAACCTCATAGAAGGACAACGTCTGTTCACACAATCTCTTTCCAAGAACAAAAAAACGATCATCGATGCTTTGATTCCTAGGTTGCTTGAAAGTTTTACAAAAGCCAAAGCCAAAGTTGGTAGGATTTTACTTTTGAAGAGTATCGTCAGTCAATGGACTCCCTTGTCTTTGATCGGCCGCATGGAAAAAGGTCTTGATGAACTTCAAATTCCGGAAAACCGATTACTTCTCAGCCGATTTAATGAGATTATTGATGATGAAATTTCCGACCTTGATACTCCATACATTTACGAGCGTCTGGGAGAAAAATACCGTTATTACTTTATAGACGAATTTCAAGATACTTCCCGCTTACAATGGAAAAATCTCATTCCTTTAATTTCCAACGCTTTACAGGGGCTAGACGATGACCATCAAGTGGGATCGTTATTTCTCGTTGGCGATCCCAAACAAGCAATATACAGATGGAGGGGAGGGGACAACGAACAATTTTTGAGTCTTTTGAAAAAAGAAAGCCCCTTTCAGCAATTGCTTCCCGAGATTACCCTTCTACCCAAAAATCATAGGAGCCGAAGGGCCATTGTAGATTTCAACAATCAGTTTTTTGGATGGGTAGGTTCAGTATGCGAAGACCCCCAGCAAAAGCAAATGTTCGGGCAACAAACCCAACAGGAATTTAATCTCAAAAAGGGAGGCCAAGTAGAGCTAAGGTTTATCGAAAAGAGTAGGAAAAAAGAAATTACTAATCCTCTCTATCAAGAACAAACTGTCAGCTCACTCAAAGCTGCACGATCCAGTGGTTTTTTGTGGAAAGACATGGCTATTTTAGTTAGAAAAAAAGAGCAGGCAGCTATAATTGCTGAGGTACTTCAGAGACAAGACATACCCATGATCTCCTCAGAGTCATTATCACTGGGTAGTTCTCAAAAAGTAAATTTCCTTATTTCGCTTATTCGTGTAACAATAGATCCCGATAATGAGGAGGAAAGAAAGAATATCATTGAATTTTTGTACAACAATAAGGGCACAAAAATCGATTTGCACCAAAGCATGAGTTTATCTATTTTTCTTCCCATTTTTGCCTTTCAAAAAGAAATTAAAAAACAATTTGAATTTTCATTTGATTTTCAGTTTTTTTCAAAGAAATCTCTTTACAATGCGGTTGAATATGCCATTGCCGCCTTTCAACTGATTGAAAATACGGAGGCACATTTAAATGCTTTTTTGGATGATATCTTTGAGTTCAGTAGTCAAGCCCAAGGAGGTTTCATGAGTTACCTTCACTATTGGGAGAAAAAGGGAAAGGATCAAAAAATTGTCATTCCTGAGGGAACCAATGCTGTCAAAATCTTGACCATTCACAAGGCTAAGGGACTTGAGTTTCCTGTAGTGGTTATACCTTTCGCCTCAGAAGAATTGGTTTCCTCCAGGAGTCGAAAAGTATGGTACCCCATCAAAAATCATTTTGAAACTCCCTTCAGTTGGGGAAGAATTCATTTTTCAAATAAATTAAAATACTTGGGTGAAGAAGCCACTGCATTTTATGAGAGTCAGCTTTTGGCAGAGCAAAGAGATGCCCTAAACATCCTCTATGTGGCTTTGACCCGAGCTGTTTCTAAAATGTATTTGATATGCACTTTGGAAGATAAAAACATTCCTGTCAATAAAAGTTATGCCACTTTGCTCAATCATTTTGTAAGAAGTCGAAATCAAACCCCTAAAATAGAAGACCCTTTTAGGTGGGTTACTGTTGAAAAGGAGGAGATGGAAGAAGAGGATGAAATTCCCCTTAAAACCTTCAAACCCGATTTCAAAGTTCACTCAAATTGGCAAAAGAGACTTTGGCTACAAATGCATGCAAAGAACGACGATTCGACCATTACCGCCAGAAAAGAAGGTGTGTTGGTTCACGATTTAATGGCCGAAGTAAACTTTGCCAAGGATATTTCCACTGTGGTTACCAATTCCCTGCATTCCGGGAATATAAACAAAAAGGAATTCGATCACTATCTGCAAATGTTAAAAAATATCGTGAATCATCCCCAACTTTCACCCTTCTATCAAGAAGAAATCGAAGTTTATAATGAAAAAGATATTTTGATTCCTCAAAAATTTATTGTTCGTCCCGATAGGATTGTAAAAAATAAAGATGGCTGGGTGATTATTGATTATAAAACTGGAAAAGAACGGCCCCATCATTTTGCTCAAATTACTTACTATGCTGAGCTACTGGAGGAGATGACCCAAGAAAAATCAAAATGCTATATAGTTTACATTGGGAAAAATACAATAGTAAAGACGATAGTATGATGTTTTACTTTAGGATTGAAAAATAAGGATGAAAACCTTTTTGGATGAAATAGCGGAAGAAATTATCAATTCAAAATATCCTTTTGAATCTATTAAAATTGTTGTGCCCAATCAACGGGCAAGTTTGTTTTTAAAGAACGCATTGGCCCTTCAAATTCAAAAACCGGCTTTTGCTCCTGAAATCCTGAGTGTCGAGAACTTTGTAGAGGAGCTTTCTAACCTTTCAAAGATTTCCCCCGTTGATTTGACCTTTGAATTTTACTCTGCCTACCAAGCAGTATCAGATGAAAAACACCGAGATTCTTTCGATCAATTTTTGGGTTGGGCTAAGATAATTTTATCCGATTTCAATGAGATAGACGCCCATTTGGTGGATGTCAAAACTTTATTTGATTTCCAATTTTCGCTCCAGGAAATGACACAATGGACCAAAAGTGAAGATCAGACTAATATTATCCAAAACCATATGGAATTTTGGAGACTTATGCCTGCGCTTTATGAGGAATTAAATCAAAGGCTAGAAGAAAAACAGAAAGGAACCCTGGGTTTTATTTTTAGAGAGGCGGTTGCCAATTTGGAGTTTTATTTAAACCAGACCAACAAATACCATTATTTTGTAGGTTTCAATGCCCTTAATGAATCCGAAGCCCAGATCATTCAGGAAATTATAGACCGAAATAAGGGAAAACTCTGTTGGGACATAGATCACTATTTCTTTCATGACAAGGCTCATGCCGCCGGGAAATTTATTCGTCAGTATCATGCAGAATGGAAATCCTTACGCTCCCAACCTACTTCATTTAAAAAGCACTATGCTCAATCTAAAAGAATTGAACTTATTGGTGTGAGTAAAAATATTGCTCAAGCCAAATGTGCTGGTCAATTGGCCGGACAGCTGGCATCAGACTACCCCGATGAAAAAATAGCAGTGGTGTTGGGCAACGAATCCATTTTAACCCCAGCACTTTCTGCCATAGATAATATTGCTTTGAATTGGAATGTCACCATGGGCTACCCCTTGAAGGAAACCCCTACAGCCAATTTTTTCGAAATATTTTTTCAGTTACACCTAAACAACAAGAAGGGCTCTTTCTTTTATAAAAACCTCAAAAGTTTATTTTCCACACCTTGGTGCCATTCACTGCTCCAATATCATCATTTGAATTTCAAAGAGTTTCTAAAAGAGATGGAGTCCAAAAATCTTTTTCGTTTTGCTCAAAACCAACTTTATGCATCGGATAACGTTAAATCCATCGACTATTGCTTTTTTGCTCCAGTCGATTCCGTTGACGATTTCCTCCCTCGACTGATTCGCATATGTGACTATCATATTGATTTTTTGGAACAGATTCAAGAAACAGATGCTGCACTCCATTTGGCCTATTTTGAAAAATTCAAAACCATTTTTAATCAGTTGGAAGCTATGCATCAAAAATACGCTTTCATTGAAAATCTTCAATTGTTAATTTTGGTCTTTAGATGGTTTGTCAAGAGTGAGAAGATCGATTTTTTGGGAGAACCACTTAAAGGCATTCAGTTTATGGGTTTGCTGGAAACCCGTTTGTTAGATTTTGATAATTTGGTAATCACCAATCTCAATGAGGGGATTTTACCCTCAGGTAAAAAGATCCATTCTTTCCTGCCCTTTGATCTCAGGAAAAAATTCAACTTACCCACTTATTTGGAAAACGACGCCATCTATACTTATCACTTTTACCGACTCCTTCAACGGGCCAAAAGGGTTTATTTACTCTATAACACCCAAAGCGATGGACTCAATTCCGGAGAAATGAGTCGCTTTTTGTATCAGTTAAAATACCAACCTCAGCCCAATCATCAAATCGAAGAAAAACGGCTGGTCTTGAATTACAAAACTCCACCCAGATATGATTACTCAATTAAAAAAACCGAAAACATTTATAAGCGTTTACGTTCTATTGCTAAAAAAGGGTTATCACCTTCCTCCCTTTCCCTATACCTGAGGAACCCTTTGGAATTTTATTACCAAAGAGTGCTTATGATCAAAGAAAAAACTACTGTGGAGTCTACGATCAACCACATGGACAAAGGAAACTTGGTACATAGGGTGGTTGAGCAACTCTACTTGCCCTATAAGAATCAAATTCTTAAACTTACCGATTTTAAACAAATGAAAGAGCGTCTTATGCCACTGATGGAAGAATGCTACCAATCCATATACCATGGTGCTGAATACAGAACCGGACGGAACCATATCATTTTTGAAGTACTGAAAAAATCCATTTTAGATTTTTTAACCATTGAGGAAAAATGTGTTCAAGAGGGTAAACGAATTAAGATACTAAATTTAGAAGATCAATTTGAGCAAAGTATTCAAGTGCCTGGAATTGATTTTCCTATAAAACTAGTAGGTGTGGTGGATCGTATCGACCTATACAACGACACCCTGAGAATTATCGATTATAAAACAGGTATGATTAAACCCAGACAGCTCAAATTACCTCATTGGGAAGTGTTTTATGAACATACTGACTACGCCTATCTGTTTCAGGTTCTACTCTATTCTTATGCTCAAAAATCTCTTTTGTACAAACATCAAAAAACAGCTGCAGGAATTATTTCTTTTAGAAACCTACCCCAATA
>CEWG01064180.1_pt1 | contig 11143 bp, 7 predicted proteins | sample 361411 | NCBI WGS metagenome assembly CEWG01 (sample SAMEA2622173, study PRJEB7988) | marine metagenome | biome: marine biome (ENVO:00000447); feature: surface water layer (ENVO:00002042); material: "saline water (ENVO:00002010), including plankton (ENVO:xxxxxxxx)" | depth 5 m | reverse complement strand
TCAAAACACACTATAAAATATCATCAAATGTTTGGAAAAAAAGGAGACACCAAATGAAGACGTTCGAAGAAATAAGAGGGATCGATCTTACTGAAGAAGAAAAGAAAGGTCTTGCAGCAAAAGCCGAAAAGTCTGGTATTTCTCAAGGTATACTTCGATCTGTTTACAATAGAGGAATGGCTGCATGGAAAACAGGTCATAGGAAAGGTACTACTCCACAACAATGGGCCATGGCAAGAGTTAATTCATTTATCACTAAAGGCAGCGGAACATGGGGTAAAGCTGACAAGGATTTAGCTGATAGAGTAAGATCAAGTAAAAAGTAAAATGAAAGATAAAAATAATGTAAAGAGTGACTATGAATATTCTCGCGATACTTACTACGAGCTCTTAGAAAAAGGAAAGATGAGTCTCGAGACCATGATGGAAGTGGCTCGTGAGTCTGAACATCCTCGTGCTTTCGAAGTCCTTTCTAATATGATTAAAAACCTATCTGATGTTAATGATAGGTTGATGGATTTAAATAAAAAGAATAAAGATTTAGAAGAACCTTTAAGACAAGTAGAACACCAGCAAAATAATATTTTTCTAGGATCTACTGCAGACCTTCAAAAGCTTTTACACAAACAGAATACAGATTCAGAGGTCGTTGATGTCACACCAGATACAAACATATCTGGGAAATCCTAATGTAAAACGAGATGGTGTAGTACAAGAATGGACATCTGAGCTTGTACAAGAATATTCTCGATGTATGGGTGATCCTGGTTATTTTGCAGAAAAGTATTGTAAGATAATATCTTTAGACCAGGGTCTGGTACCTTTTAAGTTATACCCTTATCAAAGGGAAATGTTTAGTCAATTTAAGGAGAATAGATTTAATGTTGTACTGGCGTGTCGTCAATCTGGTAAATCGATCTCAGCGTGTGCCTATTTACTATGGTTCGCCCTCTTTAATTCGGACAAAACAATTGCAGTCTTGGCAAACAAAGGTGCAACAGCAAGAGAAATGCTATCAAGAATCACACTTATGTTGGAGAATACTCCTTTCTTTCTACAACCTGGTAGTAAAGCCCTTAATAAAGGTTCTCTTGAATTTAGTAATAATTCTCGTATTATTGCCTCTGCTACTTCTGGTAGTTCTATTCGTGGTCTTTCCGTTAACCTTCTTTATCTTGATGAGTTCGCGTTTGTAGAACGAGCTGCAGAGTTTTATACATCTACATATCCAGTTGTTTCTTCTGGTAAAGATACCAAAATTATAGTTACGTCTACTGCAAATGGTGTAGGAAATACTTTTTATAATATATGGCAAGGTGCTGTGCAAGGTGTTAATGAATTCAAACCATTTAGAGTGGATTGGTGGGACGTACCTGGTCGAGATGAGAAATGGAAAGAATCAACGATTGCTAATACATCGCAATTACAATTTAACCAAGAATTTGGTAACACGTTCTTCGGAACTGGTGATACATTGATAAGCGCAGAAACATTGATGGAGTTTAGAGCTGACAACCCTACAGACACCTTTGAAGGTGGTGACCTTTTAATATATGAAAAGCCAGACCCAAAACACGACTACATCATGACAGTAGATGTCGCTAAAGGAAGAGGACAGGACTACTCTACTTTTACTTTGGTCGATATTAGCGTTCGCCCGTTCAAACAGGTTGCTGTATATCGCAACAACACTATCTCGCCTATCCTCTTCCCTAATATTATCTATAAGTATGCGAACTCCTACAATAACGCTTATGTGATAGTAGAAGCAAATGATCAAGGTTCTATAGTTTGTAATGGTTTATATTATGATTTAGAGTATGAAAATATACATTTAGAATCAGCAATTAAAGCTGATAAAATAGGTGTAGAAATCAATAGAAAAACAAAAAGATTAGGTTGTTCAGCTATAAAAGATTTAATAGAAAATAAAAAGATAAGTATCGTTGATGAAACTACAATAATGGAAATATCAACATTTGTATCAAAAGGAGTATCCTTCGAGGCTTCTGACGGAAATCATGATGATTTGATGATGAACCTTGTGATGTTCGGTTATTTTGTAACTAGCCCATTGTTTAACGATATGACAGATATTAACTTAAAAGAAATGATATTCGAGCAGAAGATGAAACAGATAGAAGATGACGTTGTCCCATTTGGACATATCGATGATGGAACTCAATTTATTGATGAGGAAATTCAAAAACCAGAATGGGCTACGCCATATTATGAAACCCACGACGTCGATATTGAAATCTAGATTTATATAAATATAACTATATTTGATAACAACCGTATTATGAAACTTATTATTCAAACCGAGAGGAAGCCATGGCACTATTTACACCATCACAATCACCTGCGGTTGTTGTAAAAGAGATTGACGCTACGGGAGGAGTCCCTAACGTTCAAACTTCTACAGGAGCAATCGTTGGAAACTTTAGATGGGGTCCGGTTGGCCAACGAGTACTAATATCAAATGAAGCTGATTTGATAGACCAGTTCTCAACACCAGACACAACATCTACAATAGATTTTCATAACGCATCTTATTTCTTGCGTTACTCAAATGCGTTACAAGTTGTAAGACAAGCTACGTCTGCAGCTAAAAACGCACACTCACTAACATATAAAACCGCTGGTCGAGGACCGGGCGCAAATGGTTATGCAGTTCAAGCAATTAATAATAAAAACATATTTGATGCTAACACATCGTTAGATTCAGATGGTCATACATTTGTAGGAAGATTTCCAGGAGCTTTAGGCAATGGTCTAAGAGTTTCTCTATGTCCTGCTAATAGCACCGCTTTTTCCGCTTGGGATTATGCATCAGCTTTTGACGGAGCTCCAGGATCTTCAATATTAGATTCAAACGCCGGTGGTACAGGAACGGAATTACATGTAGCTGTTATTGATAATAACGGCGAATTTACTGGAACTAAAGGTACAGTGTTAGAAGCTTATCCTTATGTATCGGCTGCTACTAATTCAGTATTAGCTGATGGAAGCACTAACTTTGTTAAGAACGTTGTTAACGAAAGATCAAAGTATATCTATATGGTAAACTTTGACTCTGATTATACGGTCGCTAACGCAGGTACTGCTATGACTCCAGGTACACAAAAAACATACATATCTGGTCTTACTACACCTGTTCACTATGACTTTGATAGTGGAGCAAACTCTGCTGCATTAGGTGCATCTGAAATTGCATCTGGCCACGATCTTTTCGAAGATGAAGAAGCAGTTGAAGTAGATTTCTTAATAGCACCTGGTATGGGATCTAGAGCAGATCAAACTACAGTAACAAACGATCTAGTTGCAAATGCTATAGCTAGAAAAGATTGTATCGCTGTATCTTCTCCTGCAAGAACAGACGTTGTTAACGTAACAAATGAAGCTACTGCGACAACAAATATTGTAGCTACTGCTGCTACATTTACTAAGTCATCTTACTTAGTGATGGACGGCAACTACATAAAAGTATACGACAAATTTAATGACCAATTTATTCAAATACCTGCTGCCTCATCTGTGGCTGGACTTATGGCTGAAACTGATAGGGTTGCAGCTCCTTGGTTCTCACCTGCAGGAACGAGACGTGGTCAACTTCTTGGCGTAACAGCTATTGACTATAATCCAAATAAGACACGAAGAGATACACTATACAAAGCTGGTGTAAACCCAGTTGTAAATGTAGCTGGATCTGGTGTAGTCTTATTCGGTGATAAGACACTGTTCAATAGACCTTCTGCATTCGATCGAATCAATGTAAGAAGACTGTTCTTGGTTCTTGAAAGAGCAATCTCTCAAGCTGCTAAGAACGTAATGTTTGAATTCAACGATGAGTTTACTCGAGCTGAATTTGTAAACGTTATTGAACCAGTTCTTAGAGATGTTAAAGCTCGAAGAGGTATAACAGACTTCAGAATTATTGCAGACGAAACAGTCAATACTCCTGCGGTCGTTGATCGAAATGAATTTATCGCGAACATCTTCATAAAGCCTGCACGTTCAATTAACTACGTAACGCTTAACTTCGTAGCTGTTAGAACTGGTGTTGACTTTACTGAAATTGTTGGCACAGCTGGTGTTTAGGAGGTAAAAAATGGCATTAGGTAGCATAGATCAATTTAAAGCTAGACTAACTGGCGGTGGAGCTCGAGCCAATCTATTTCAAGTTAACTTAAACAATCCTCGAGGTGGTTTAGGTGTTGATGTAGATGCAGACCTCTCATCATTCCTTTGTGAAGCAGCTCAGTTACCAGCGTCCGAGTTAGGAACTATCGTAGTTCCTTACAGAGGTCGACAATTAAAGATTGCTGGTGATAGAACATTCGCAGAATGGACAGTTACGATTATTAACGATGTAGAGTTTAAACTTCGAAATGCATTTGAAACATGGATGAACGCCATTGCGAATCATGCAGATATCGGAGGAACTCAAAACCCAGAATTGTACTTCACTGATTTGCAAGTTAAACAATTCGATAGAGACGAAACCATAAAGAAGGTATATAACTTCAAAGATGCATGGCCAGTAAACGTAAGTGCTATTGACCTCAGCTATGGTGACGTTGACACGATCGAAAGGTTTAGTGTAACTTGGCAGTACCAATACTGGACATCTAATACAACAGATGGCGTTAGTTCAACTACTGCGGTTGTAGCTTAAATAAATACTATTATGGAGGGGACAATTTAGTCCCCTTCATTTAAAGGAAAGTTATAATGGCTGAAGATAACAAAGGCTTTACACTATTTGGGTTTGAACTAAAACGAGTTGAAAAAGAGGATCCAAAGAAAAAACCATCGATAGTCCCTAAAACGGATGAAGACGGAGCTGGATATGTAACAGCTTCGGGTTCACATTATGGTCAATACGTAAGTATGGACGGTGATGACACAAAAGATAATGCTCAACTTATTATGAAATATAGAGGAACTGCGATGCATCCAGAATGTGACGCAGCTATAGAAGACATAGTTAATGAATCAATTGTTGCAGCTACTGAGGCTGGAGAACAAACCGTACAACTTAATCTTGATAAATTAAAAGTTAGTGACGGAATCAAAAAACAAATACAAGAAGAATTCGATAATATTATTTCAATGCTTAATTTCAACGAGTTAGGTCATGATATATTTAAAAGATGGTACATTGATGGAAGATTATATCATCACCTTGTTGTGAATGAAACAAACCTTAAAGCTGGAATAGTAGAGATAAGACCCATCGATGGGTCAAAGATGCGTAAGGTTAAACAAGTCAAAAGAAAAAAAGATCCTAGAACAGGTGCAAATCTAATAGAAAAGGTTGATGAGTACTACATCTATCAAGAAAAACCAGGTCAATACACATCTGGTGTAAAGATGAGTTTAGACTCTGTAAGTTATATCACATCAGGTTTACTAGACGAAACAAGAAAAAAAGTATTAGGTTTCTTACATAAAGCGCTAAAGCCTCTTAATCAACTTAGAATGATGGAAGACTCTCTTGTTATTTACAGATTAGCAAGAGCACCAGAAAGAAGAATATTTTACATTGATGTTGGTAACTTACCAAGAGGAAAAGCTGAAGGTTATATGAAGGATATTATGGCAAGATACCGTAATAAACTTGTTTATGATGCAAAGACAGGCGAGATAAGAGATGATCGTAAACATATGAGTATGTTAGAAGATTTTTGGCTACCAAGACGTGAAGGTGGTCGAGGTACTGAGATCTCTACATTGCCAGGTGGAGATAACCTAGGTCAAATCGACGATATCGTATACTTTCAAAAGAAACTATATAAAGCTCTTAATGTTCCTATTAATAGATTAGAACAAGAATCACAATTTAGTTTAGGTAGAACTTCTGAAATAACAAGAGATGAATTAAAGTTTCAAAAGTTTGTAGCAAGACTTCGAACACGTTTCGCAAAGTTTTTCTTAGATATTCTAAAAGTTCAACTACAACTTAAAGGTGTTATAGTTGAGACTGATTGGGACGATATGAGAAATGACATCATCATTGACTATTCAAAGGATAATTATTTCGCAGAACTTAAAGATGCAGAACTTTTAAGAGAAAGATTACAGACTTTGGATCAAATATCACAATATGTTGGTACTTACTTCTCAAAAGATTTTGTTATGAAAAATGTATTAGGCTTTACCGAAGAAGATGTCGAGAAGATGCAAGATGATGCTCAAAAGAATCAAGAAAGAATCGATCAAGCAACCGATGATGAAGAGCCGCAAGAAGCAGTCGAAATCGAACCAGATTTAGTAATATCAGAAGATACAATAATAAAAGAATTAGAAAGCGAAGTGAAACTCAAGGAGTTAGAAGTATTAGATTCTATAAATAAATCATTGAAAAAGTAGTACATTATGTCAAAGATTATCAATGAAGCTCTCTTAGCCTTACACATAAAAGAGTTACAGGAAGAGCTCAATCGTCTTAAAAAATCTCCCGGAAAACAAGGCCAAAAAGGTGAACCTGGAAAGCAGGGTCCTGTTGGTTTGCGTGGTCAAAAAGGTGACAAAGGTGTTAAGGGAGATCTTGGCCCGCAAGGCCCAATTGGAGAAAGCGTAGTTGGTCCTCAAGGTCAAAGAGGAGATACAGGTCTTACTGGTCCACAAGGTGATGTTGGTTTACAAGGACCGCAAGGCGAACAAGGTCTTCAAGGTGAACAAGGCGAAAAAGGTATACAAGGAGAACAAGGCCTTATAGGAGAGCAAGGTCTTCAAGGATTACAAGGACTTCAAGGACTACAAGGTCCAAAGGGTGATCAAGGTGTACAAGGGTTTATTGGAGAACAAGGTCCTATAGGACCAATTGGGCCTGAAGGACAAAGGGGTTTAATTGGTGAACAAGGTCCTCAAGGTGAAAGAGGATTAATAGGCCCAAAAGGAGATACAGGATCAATAGGTCCTCGAGGGCCAATCGGTCTTACAGGACCACAAGGACCACAAGGAGAAACAGGACCCGCTGGTGATGCTGGGCCAGCTGGTAAAGATTTAACGCTAGACGAAGTTAAACCACTACTCACCGATATAGACAAAAGGTATCAAGGTAATTACGATAGGTTTGTAAAAAATGTAAACAAATCTCTATCTACTATAGGTGGAGGTGGTCTTGGCGAAAAAGATGTAATAAGTCTTATAGATATACACGCTCCAACTGCAGGCGGTGGAGGTGGAGGATCAGGAACTGTTGATTCAGCAGCTACTATATCACTTATAAATACTCATTCGTTAGATTCAGCAAGAGCAACTAGTTTAATTGATGCAAGTTATGTACAAGCAAGACAATCATTTGATTCTTCTTACTTATCTCATTTACAACAAGATCTAGTACCTTTCAGAGATTCAGAGTTTAGTTTAGGTTCAGCCGATAAAAAATGGAAAGATTTATTTTTAAGTGGAACTTCTATATTTTTAGGAGAAGCTACGATAAAGTCAGAGCCTGGAAAGGGATTATTTCTTAAAGGACCTCAAGGTGAACTTAAAAATGTTAATAATAGCACAGATACTATCCCTACTGGAGACTTAAGAAATACTGCAGGCGATAATAATAATAACGCTAGAGAAGATGATAACACTAAATCTTTAGGCGGTGTAGATAGAGATGCATTTGGTGCAGACCTAAGAACGATGTATGATTGTATGGAACCACATGGAGTGTTTCAAAGTTTAGACTATGGTGCAGGCGAATCTCACGTTGGAGCCTAAAAAGTATTATAAATAGAAAGAACGACGTATAAAGGACTGATATGCCAACAACATTACAATTTAGAAGAGGTAACGCAGCTCAAAATAATTCCTTTACAGGTGCTGCTGGTGAAATCACCTTTGATGTCACGAATAAAACTTTACGCGTTCACGATGCATCAACTCAAGGTGGTACTCGATTAGCTACCTTTGCAGAGGTTCTAGCTCTTCAAGCCGCAAATGCTCTTGATTCCGATATAGTCAAACTTATCGCTGAAAATGATTTAAAACTTTTAGACTCTGATAGAGCTCTAAGTTTAATTGACTCTGATTATATTCAAGCTAGAGTAACAGCTGGCACAGATTCATCCGCAACCATCGCTCTTATAGATGCTCATGCCTTGGATTCTGGTAGAGCTACAGCTTTAATTGACTCTGCGTATATTAATGCGAGATCTGATGCTAATGTTGATTCTGCTAAAGTAAGTTCTATTATAACTGCAGATGTTAATGCAACTTTTATCAATAATTTAACCATAGATGCAGATACTTTAGCCGGTCAAAATGGAGCTTTCTATAGAGCATATGGTAACTTAACTGGAAAACCTACAATTCCTGCTTTTGGTACTGACTTCGTCGACTCAGCAGCTGCAATCACTTTGGCTGATGCTAGGATTGCTAATAACCTTATTGACGAAGATAACTTTGCAAGCAATAGTAATTCAAGAGCGCCATCACAACAATCGGTTAAGGCTTTTGTTGACGCTTATGTAGGTGAGCTTATAGATGAAGATAATATGGCGTCTAATAGCTCAAGCCGTCCTCCATCACAACAATCAGTAAAAGCCTATGTCGATACAGAAGTAAGTGGATTAGTTGCTTCTGCCCCAGGTGCATTAGATACATTAAACGAATTAGCTGCAGCCATAGGTGATGATGCTAACTTTAGTACGACTATCACGAATTCAATAGCAACTAAAGCAACTTTGGCTCAAGCTCAAGCAGTAGATCCTAAACTAGGTACTGACTTTGTTGACTCAGCAGAAACTCTTAAACTCATTGATGCTAACGCATTAGACTCAGCAAGAGCGACAAGTTTGATAAATGCAAGTTATGTGCAGGCAAGACAAACAAATTATGGAAACAGCAATGTTCAAACATTAGTAGATTCTGCATATGTTCAAGCTCGTGTAACTGCTGGTACAGATTCAGCTGCAACTCTTGCACTTATTGACGCAAATGCGTTGGATTCAGCGAGAGGCCGAGCACTTATTCAAGGTTCAGACCTTGATATGGGTACCAACAAGATTTTATACGCCAATGTCTATGCTAATATTAATGATTTACCAAATGCGAGTACATATCATGGTATGTTTGCTCATGTACATGCAACTGGATATGCGTATTTCTCTCATGCTGGAGCTTGGTATCAGCTCATAGATACAACTTCTGTTCCTAAATTAGGTAGTGACTTTATAGATTCGGCTGAAGCATTAAAACTTATAGATGCTAATGCGTTAGATTCAGCTCGAGCTATATCTTTAATTGCAGTACCAAAATTTGGTACAGATTTCATTGACTCAGCTACTGCTAATACTCTAGCTGATGCAAGAATTGCCAATAATATTATCGATGAAGATAATTTTTCGACTAATAGTGCTACTAGAGCACCTTCTCAACAATCAGTAAAAGCATATGTAGATGCAAATGGTGGAAGCTCTCTTACAGTTCAAGAGGAAGGTAGCTCATTATCAACAGCAGCTACAACCTTAAACTTTGTTGGATCAAATGTTACAGCTACTGGTTCAGGTGCAACTAAAACAATCACAATTACGGGTTCTGGTGGAATTGCATTATCTGATCTTTCTGGCAATAAAGGTTTAACTTATAATTCTGGCACTGGTGTATTTGATGTTGACTCAGCTAACATTAAGTCATTTACAGTACAACATTTAGGTACAGATTTTGTAGATTCAGCGGAAGCTTTGAAACTTATAGATGCTAATGCTCTAGATTCAGGTAGAGCAACTTCATTAATAGACTCTGATTATATACAATTAAGACAATCGAGTGGTGGAGGAAATAGCGTATCAAATGGTAGTAATGACAGAATACTTACATCGACTGGTGGAAATGGAATAAATGCTGAAGCGAACTTTCAGTTTGATGGAACTAATTTATTCATTCCAGCAGAAATACGACACATAGGAGATCCAGATACTAAAATAGGATTCACTACTGACACCATTACATATTCTGCGGGTGGTGTTGCTACACAAGTAGTTAATGCTTCTGGCACGACAATTACTGGTAATATAGCTGTTACTGGAACAGTAGACGGTAGAGATGTTGCAACAGATGGTACTAAGTTAGATGGCATTGCATCGAATGCTACAGCCACTGTACTTGGTACAGATTTTGTAGATTCAGCCGAAACATTAACTCTTATAAATGCAAATGCATTGGATTCAGCGAGAGCATTATTAGTTGCTGAAACAGAGTTTAGTGTAACGACTGCAAACGGTGGTGCTTATAAATTTACTGGTGATGGTTTTCCATCTCAATCAGGAGATAACCCAACACTTTATTTTGCACGTGGTAAAAGATATGTAATACATAACGCTTCATATGGAGCACATCCGTTATACATCAAAACAACTCCTGGTACAGGTACAGGTAACCAATATGCATCTGGAACTGCAGGACAAGGTACAGCTAAAGTAACGTTTGATGTTCCTATGGATGCTCCAACATTATTACATTATCAATGTTCTGCTCATTCAGCGATGCGAGGATCTATAGTTATATTGAGCGATGCATCAGCAGTCGATTCAGCTCAAGTTACAGGCATAGTCGATTCAGATTATGTTAATATAAGATCTTTAAAGGGACTTTCTGTAACTACAGCCTCAGCTTCAGGTGGAGGTACTTTAGCATATAACAATGTAACAGGTGTATTTACTTTTGCTCCTTCTACAAACTCTGGAGGAGGCGGAGGTGGGAGTGGATTAGACTCAGCGCTCACCACTCAACTCATTGACTCAGCCTATGTTCAAATTAGACAATCTGCAGGTGGAAGTTCATTAACTGTACAAGATGAAGGAAGTGCGTTATCTACTGCAGCTACTACTTTAAACTTTGTAGGATCCGGTGTTGTAGCTTCTGGTACAGGTGCAACTAAAACAATCACAATCGCTGGTGGTAGCGGAGGTAGTGGTAGCGCAGCTGAACTTACTAAGCATACATACTTTGCTACTTCGGGTCAAACACAATTCTCTGGAGCAGATGAAGGAGGTACAAGCCTTTCTTTCGATGCTGGAACTATTAATGTTTATCACAATGGTATACAAATTAGAGCTGTAGATGATTATATTGAGAGCGCAGGTACTAATAGAATTACATTTACACAAGCTGTAGACTCAGATGATATAATAGTAAT
>CEWG01060808.1_pt1 | contig 11143 bp, 7 predicted proteins | sample 361411 | NCBI WGS metagenome assembly CEWG01 (sample SAMEA2622173, study PRJEB7988) | marine metagenome | biome: marine biome (ENVO:00000447); feature: surface water layer (ENVO:00002042); material: "saline water (ENVO:00002010), including plankton (ENVO:xxxxxxxx)" | depth 5 m | reverse complement strand
TTGTTGTATTTTTATAATAAAGTAAAAAGTACTTTGATTTCAGTGTTGACAAAGCTAGATTTGTAGCAAATTTTAAATGATGGAAAATTCTGTATTGACATCAATAGCAAATCAATTTGGGAGTCCAATCTATGTCTATGACGCTGAGAAAATAAAAGATCAGTACACGCGTTTATCTAAAGCGTTTCAGCATGTATCGCAATTACGAATCAACTATGCTGTGAAGGCGCTGTCAAATGTCAATATCCTTAGCTATTTGCACAGCCTGGGTGCTGGACTCGACACTGTGTCGATTCAAGAAGTCAAGTTGGGTCTCTACGCAGGCGTACCAGCACAGAAGATAATCTTTACACCCAATGGAGTTTCTCTTGAGGAGCTAGAGCAAGCAGGTGCACTTGGAGTGCAAATCAATATCGATAATCTTACCCTACTCGAGCAGTTTGGCAGTAAACACCCTGAAGTGCCAGTCTGTGTTCGTATCAATCCCCATGTGATGGCAGGTGGCAATGCTAATATCTCAGTGGGGCATATTGATTCAAAGTTTGGGATTAGCATCCATCAACTACCACACATTGTTCGGATTGTCGAAAATACAGGAATGCGTATCAATGGTATTCACATGCACACAGGAAGTGATATCCTTGATATTGATGTGTTTTTGCATGCCGCTGAAATTTTGTTTACAACTGCAAAATCGTTTGACAACCTTGATTTTTTAGACTTTGGCAGTGGATTTAAGGTCCCCTATTACCCAAATGATATTGAAACCAATATAGAAGAATTGGGAGAAAAACTAGGGGAACGTTTTCAGTCGTTTTGTGAAGATTATGGCAAAAACCTGACTTTGGCTTTTGAACCAGGAAAGTTTTTGGTCAGTGAGGCTGGATACTTTCTCACCCAAGTCAACGTAGTGAAGCAAACGACTTCAACAGTATTTGCGCAAGTCAATAGTGGATTTAACCATCTGATTCGACCCATGCTGTATGGCTCACAACATCATATCGAAAATATTTCCAATACAAACGGAAGAGAGCGATTTTACTCTGTAGTGGGCTACATCTGCGAAACAGATACTTTTGCTAACAATCAAAGAATCAACGAAATTTCGGAAGGTGATTTATTGTGTTTTCACAACGCAGGTGCCTATTGTTTTTCGATGGCGAGTAACTACAATGCTCGCTTTCGCCCAGCAGAAGTTCTATGGCATCAAGGCAAAGCCAAATTGATTCGTAAAGCAGAACAATTTGAGGATTTAATCCAAAATCAAGTTTTGTTAGACCTCGCTGCAGTGAAGGTTTCGTAAGAATTTACTGAACAATTCTTATTTATCTATTTACGCTTTTAATTGCTAAAGGCGTTTACACTTAACGATGTCGTAGTACATTTTAGAGCAGGTTTGCAGTTTTAATTTACCCAATAACTCCCGACCCGATCAGTTCATCATCAAAATACCAAGCGGCAAATTGCCCTGCTGCTATGGCTGACTGTGGTTTGTCAAAGACCAAATACAAGCCTTTGGCTGTTGGATGTAGGGTTGCTTTTACCAATGGCTGACGATAGCGAACGCGAGCCTTTACAACGATAGACTTTTGGGGAATCAAATCTCTTCGTATCCAATGAATATCTTCCTTATCAATCCATAAAGCAGAGCGATACAGCCCTGAGTGCGCTTTTCCTTCGCCTACATAGATAATATTCTCCTTCACATCTGTAGCCAATACGAATAAAGGTTCTTTGGTACCACCGACAGCCAACCCTTTACGCTGTCCAACAGTGAAAAAATGAGCTCCCTTGTGATCACCTACTTCAGGTCCATCAGCAGAAGTATAGGTGTATTTTTCAGCAAGACTTTCTGGTGTATTTTCCCTTTTGGTTTGATACATAGGGTGATCGTGTGCCACTTGCAGAATTCGACCCTTCTTGACTGCGAGTTGCTGCTGTAAAAAATCTGGCAAACTGACCTTTCCTACAAAGCACAACCCTTGTGAATCTCGCTTTTCGGCAGTAACCAATCCTTGCTCTTTGGCAATGGTACGCACCTTTGGTTTGGTCAACTCCCCTAACGGAAATAGTGTTTTGGACAATTGTTCTTGGTTGAGCTGACACAAAAAATAAGATTGATCTTTATTATTGTCCACTCCTGCCAATAACTGGTAATAAGTAGCCCCATCCTTCTCAACTTGCCCTTTACGACAATAGTGACCTGTCGCGATGTAGTCTGCCCCTAACTCCAATGCAATTTTGAGAAACACGTCAAATTTGATTTCGCGATTGCACAAAACATCAGGGTTTGGTGTTCGACCACGTTCATATTCAGCGAACATATAATCGACAATTCTCTGCTTATATTCCTCACTCAAATCCACTGTTTGAAAGGGAATACCAAGCTTTTCAGCAACGAGCATTGCGTCATAGCTATCTTCTAACCAAGGGCACTCTTTGGAGATCGTAACACTATTGTCATGCCAATTTTTCATAAACAAGCCAATCACCTCATAGCCCTGTTCTTGCAACAGAAAGGCTGTAACACTCGAATCGACTCCCCCAGAAAGCCCAACAACGACACGTTTTGAATTGGATTCCATAGCGAAACAAAGGTAACCAAAAGCTGTCTAGCGACGGCGACCTGATCGTCTTTGCTGTTCAGCCTGCTCCATCATCTCTTCCATTTTTCGCTGGAAACGACTTTGTTTTTTAGGCTTCTTTTTATTTTCCTCGATTTGCAAAAAGATTTTTTCTTCGTCTATGATATAATTTTTTATCACCAACATTATTCCTATTGTAATCAAGTTTGAAATTAGATAATACAAGCTCAAACCAGAGGCGTAGTTGTTAAAGAAAAACAGCATCATAATTGGCATGAGATAAATCATAAACTTCATATTGGGCATGCCAGGTTGAGTAGGTTGCATTTGCTGCCCCATGGTCATTTTTGAATACACAAAAATGGCAATCGATGCCAACAAAGGGAAAAGACTAACATGGTCTCCATAAAAAGGAATTGAGAAGGGAAGTTCGGCTATGGCATCGTAAGATGATAAGTCCTCTGCCCACAAGAATGACTTTCCTCGCAGTGAAAAGGCAACTGGGAAAAAATAAAACAACCCCAAAAATACAGGCAACTGCAACAAACTCGGGACACAACCAGCCATTGGGTTTGCCCCTGCTTTGGTGTACAGTTTCATCGTTTCTTGCTGCTTTTTGGCTCGATCGTTTCCATACTTATCGTTGAGCGCATTGATTTCAGGTCGCAATACTTTCATTTTTGCCTGCGACAAATAAGACTTATACGTCACAGGTGAGAGTGCCAATCGCACAATTATCGTCATCACAATAATGGCAATTCCGTAGGGAAGAAACCCACTCAATAATCCAAATAGTGGGAAAAACAAAAATCTATTAATCCACCCAATAATTCCCCAACCAAATGAGATTGATTCTGAAATATTTTCATCATAAGTCTTTAAAATTTTGTAATCGGTTGGGCCGATAAACCAATCAAATGTAGTATTCAATTCTCCATTTTGAGGAGCAATAGCTGTCGATGTTTCAAAGCGTTTTAAATAAACAGATGCGTCGCTATCGTCTTCATTCATCAGTGATGATGACTCAACATCAATCGACTCAAATTGGTTGGATGGAATGAGTATCATGCTAAAGAAATGCTGTCGATATGAAATCCATGACACATTTTTATCTCTGTCAGTATCATCACCCATGGCAGACAGTGCCTGTATTTTATCGTCTTCGTACTGATAGGTAAGTTGCGTATATCGATTTTCATAATCTGCACTTAGTGCGTGGCGAAAACCATCAAGCCCCCAATATAGATTTGTTTCTGGTTGGACATTTAAGCCACTTGAACGAATACCAAATTGGAATCGGTAGGCTTCACTTTCCTCTTTTTCCTTTAATAATGTGTAAATAAATTCAAGTGTTCCACCAGCGACCTGAGAGCGCATGGTCAGTTGATTTCCATTTAGAATTGGTAAAAAATCTAAGTCTCTAGTGTTGATTAAAGACCCATTTGCTTCTATTCTCAAATTAAAGTCAGTGTTTGCATCTTTGACAAAATAAACCTGCTCATCAAGATAGTTGGTGTGCGCCTTGATTTCGGCCTCTTCAATAAACCCTCCTTTGGAAGTAATTGACAAGCGCAATAATTCATTTTGAATTGTTGTGATTTGTTCTGGAATGGAATCCATCAACACTGGTGCATTGCTTGTTATAGCCACCTCTTCAGGTTGTTGGTTGTTGTCAACTGCTTGCGTTTGTGTTGGTGCATTGACTTGAGCTTGTGCATTTTGCTCCATCATTTCCGATTGGTCATACATCATCCAAATAAGGACGAGGAAAAGCAAAAAGAAGCCAATGATTTGTAAGGGGTCTATTCTTTTTTCTTCCATCTTAGGTTATTTTTTAGATTGTGCATAGTTGTTGCATGCGTTCACAAAATTAACAAACAAAGGGTGTGGCTGTGCAACTGTACTTCTATATTCTGGGTGATACTGCACACCTACAAACCATGGGTGCGAAAGCAGTTCAACCGCTTCTACAAGTTTGGTTTCAGGGTTCACGCCCGAGGCAATCATCCCATGCTTTTCAAATTGCTCATAATAGGCGTCATTAAACTCATAACGATGTCGATGACGTTCTTCTATATGATCTGAGTTGTATATTTTGTGTAAAAGGGTATTTTTTCTAACTGCACATTCCCAAGCACCCAAGCGCATGGTTCCACCTTTGTTGGCAACTTTTCGTTGTTCGTCCATAAGTGAAATAACTGGATTAGGTGTATCTTCATCCATTTCAACTGAATTGGCACTCGGCAGTTGCAACACATTTCTTGCATACTCAATGACAGCCATTTGCATACCAAGGCAAATCCCAAAAAATGGAATCTTTTGTTCCCGAACATATTTGATAGCATTGATTTTTCCTTCAATACCACGCCCGCCAAAACCCGGAGCAACAAGGACACCATCAAAACTCTCAAATTTCTTATGAACATTTTTCTCGTCCAAATCTGATGAATGTATAGGGACAACCTTGACTTCAACCTCATTGGCAGCACCTGCATGGACAAAGGATTCCAAAATAGATTTGTAGGAGTCCTGAAGTTCCACGTACTTGCCAATAAGACCAATGGTTACACTGCTTTTTGGGTGTTTATGTCGTTTTAAAAAGATCTGCCATTGAGTCAAATCAGGCTTAGTGTCCAAATCGATTTCTAAGCGTTTCATCACGACTTTATCTAGCCCTTCATCATACATCAAGATAGGTACATCATAAATGGTTTTCGCATCGATAGATTGTATGACTGCTTCTTGCTCAACATTGCAAAACAATGCTAGCTTTTTTCGTAAGTCATCAGACAATTCGTGTTCAGTTCTACATACCAATACATCTGCATTGATACCACTTTCCATCAGCGTTTTTACTGAGTGTTGTGTGGGTTTGGTTTTCAATTCTTTTGCAGCAGATAAAAATGGCACCAACGTTAGGTGAATGACAACGCAGTTTTCACGACCAAGCTCCCATCTCAACTGACGAACAGCCTCAATATATGGCAATGACTCTATATCCCCGACTGTTCCACCAATTTCGGTAATCACAACATCATGTTCATTACCATTACCCAATAGCAACATACGATCTTTAATTTCGTTTGTGATATGAGGGATCACTTGTACTGTTTTCCCCAAAAAATCACCTCGCCTTTCTTTCTCAATTACACTTTGATATATACGACCAGTGGTGACATTGTTTGACTGAGAGGTTTTTATATTGAGAAATCGTTCATAATGACCAAGATCCAAATCGGTCTCAGCACCATCCTCAGTCACGTAGCATTCCCCATGTTCATAGGGGTTAAGTGTTCCTGGATCAACATTGATATAGGGATCAAACTTTTGGATAGTTGTGCGTAAGCCTCGTGCTTGAAGCAATTTGGCAAGAGAAGCGGATATAATGCCTTTCCCCAATGATGAGGTAACTCCCCCAGTTACAAAAACATATTTGGCATTAGGCATTAAAAGCTGCTTTTTCTTGCTTCATTAACAAAAGTACAAAACCACCATGACAAATCAATTGGATTATTCATTTGTTAATTCTATGGTTTCGTATCCCTTATGTTGCAGTAAATACATCGCAGAATTTCTATGCCCTTTGGCTTCTTCCCGAAAGAGAAATTTGTTTTGAAGATATTGGGTTTCTCCCAGCAAAAACCCATCGATCAATTTTTTTCGTAATGCTGCTCTAAGGGTAAGATCAGTCATCAACTCATATCCTCGGATCGCTTCTTTAGTGGGTACAGTGCCATAAGCATCCCTATATCGATCATAGAAGCTTGTGAGTGCAACTGGATTGATATTAATTGTTTCTGCATAGGTAAAAGACAAATTACCAAGATGTGACTGATCGATATTTTCATCATCATAAGCCGATGAGCGGTCTAGTGTGAGCAGCCTTGTTTTCCTATTTTCATTTTGCTGGGCATTCAGCATCGAAACCATACTGATAATCAAATTGGTTTTTTTGGTTTCAAGAAAGACCCAATTTTCTTCCAAGTTGGAAGTCAGAGAGTCGATGAGCTCAGGCTTTACAAAATTGAATTCAGGATCAGGGTTAACAACTTCTGCCAAAGGAAACTGCTCTTTCAATCGATTTTGAACAGCTAAGTTTTCAGCATCAGCAACAATCACAACACAAGGATTTTCGGCATACTTGTCAAGTGAGTCGATGTATCGATGCATGCGTTCTCTGAGCAGTTTTCGATCAGTGAAACTATGCACCACATTTTTACGCATAGTCAAGGGCTTTGTTGTCAGTGGAGATACCAATGGAATATTCTTTCGTTCAAGTTTTGAACTGACAGTATTAAAATGTCTTGGGACAAAAGGCCCAACCACAAAATCGAATTTAGAAAAATCATTTGTATCAATAAGCTGATTGACCTTAAAGTTGTTGTTCTCTGTGTCATACACTGTAAAGTCGATCGTCAAGCCAAGTTCAATCAAGTCCTCCATGGCTAATCTTGCTCCTGCATAAAAATCCAACGAAATTGTTTGCAGGTTTCTGTTTTGTAAAATTTGATTTGTTTGTTCGATCGAATCAATTGGAACAGTGGGTAATCGAAAAGGTGCCATCAAAGCCACTTTCAATTTGTTTTGTCGGAATAAACTGTCACGCAGATTAAGCTTTTCAATAATAAGATTATCTTCGACTTTAAACTCCTGAGATTCACGCTTGGGGAGTCGTAGAATCATCCCAGCGATGAGTCCTTTTTCAGTGAGCTCAGGGTTGAGGGAAATAAACTCCTCCTCGCTTACGCCAAGCTTCATCTCAAGACGGTAGTATCCCTCTTTTGGCTTTACAGTGTAGTAGTTGTAATTGGGGTCAAAAGCCTTTGTTTCAATATCATTTTCTGGAATGATCAACTCTTGCCCTATCGATATCACTGCACCCATTTTGGGATTTGTTGCTTTGAGTTCGTCGATGGTGATGCCATAGCTGTAGGCAACGCGCCAAGGGGTTTCTCCCTTGGCTACTGTATGTGTATTTACTTGAGGCTCTGGCTTTGGCGGTGGTGGTATTTCTTTGTAGCGTGGGATTTTGAGTTTCATCTTGCGCTTCAATCCGTCTTTTAGTTCAGGGTTGTAATGCAACAACTGCTGATCACTGATATCATATCGTTTTGTCAGACTAAAAATCGTATCGCCTTTTCGGGCTTTATGTATCAAAAAATGTGTCCTGTAGGATTCATCTGGGTCTTGTGCCTGAAGATTTGTAGTCATCAAACATAATATAAATCCAACAAAGATAAACGCAACCCTATTCCCACTCAATTGTGGCAGGCGGCTTAGAACTGATATCATAAACTACTCTATTGATTCCTTTCACTCGATTAATAATCTTATTGGATACATCCTGCAAAAAGGAGTATGGCAAATTTACCCAGTCTGCAGTCATTCCATCTGTTGATTCAACTGCTCGTAGCGCAACACATTTTTCATATGTTCTCTCGTCACCCATCACCCCAACACTATGCACTGGAAGTAAAATGGCCCCTGCTTGCCATACTTTATCATACAAGCCCTCTTGCTTTAGCCCATCAATAAAAATGGCATCGACTTCTTGCAAAATTTGAACTTTTTCAGCTGTGATATCCCCCAAAATTCGAATGGCTAAACCAGGGCCTGGAAAAGGATGACGTCCGAGCAATTCGGCAGATAAGCCTAGGGTTTTACCTACTCTCCTCACCTCATCTTTAAACAGCATCCGAAGTGGCTCAACAACTTTTAGCTTCATATAATTCGGTAAGCCTCCAACATTATGATGGGATTTTATTGTGGCTGAGGGTCCTTTCACAGAAATGGATTCAATCACATCAGGGTAAATCGTACCCTGTGCCAGCCAAGCGATGTTTTTCAGTTTTGTTGCTTCATCATCAAAAACATCAATAAAAACTTTTCCAATATGTTTACGCTTTTCCTCTGGCTCAGATACCCCTGCAAGTGCTGATAAAAAGCGATCACTTGAATCAACCCCTTTTACGTTGAGACCTAGTCCTTCGTATTGGGCAAGTACATCAATAAATTCGTTTTTTCGCAATAACCCATTGTTGACAAAAATACAGTGGAGTTGAGGGCCTATGGCTTTGTGCAACAATATTGCAGCAACTGTAGAATCCACACCCCCAGAAAGACCCAACACAACATGATTATCTCCTATTTTCTCTTTCAGTGCTGCAATTGTCATTTCAGCAAAAGAGCTCGGCGTCCAGTCTGGAGTCAGAACAGCAATGGATATCAAAAAGTTTTGCAACAGCTGTTTGCCATCTGTTGTGTGATATACTTCTGGGTGAAACTGAATCCCATATGTTGTTTCCCCATCGATACGATATGCAGCAAACTGTACATCATCAGTACTTGCCAAACAAAGACCAGCATCAGGTAAGGATTTGATTGTATCACTATGACTCATCCACACTTGTGAGCCTTGAGAAATATTCTCAAATAATGGGTCATGAGTAATCGTCATGAGCTTGGCACGTCCATACTCTCTGGTGTCAGATGGTGCAACCTCTCCACCTCCAAAATGGGCAAGATATTGCGCCCCATAGCAAACCCCTAGCAGTGGTATTTTGCCTTTTATTTTTGACAGATCGGGGCGTGGAGCACCTTCAGATCGCACTGAAAATGGGGAACCTGATAGGATTACAGCATTAAAAGACTCGATCTGTTTTGGTAGCTTATTATAGGGGTGAATTTCACAGTAGATGTTCAACTCGCGAACACGTCGCGCGATAAGCTGTGTGTATTGGGAACCAAAGTCTAGGATTAAAACCTTGTTTTGCATGGTCAAAAATACGATTTATCACCATTATGTTTCAAATCAATCGCTTTTTTTATTTCGAAAAGCATAAGCAAACGAAATCCTTGTTAAATGGGTCGATATGTTTGATCAATGTGGGGATAAAATCATCTCCATATTGCAATATAAACGCTGCAAAATTAACCCTTCGTTCCTGCAAATCTCCCAAGGGAAATAGCTGTTGTTGCAATTCGGTGATGCGTTTGACGTGATCGGCTAGCTTTTTACGCTGAGCCTTTAGCAACCTTTTTTCAAGATTCTTTATACCTTTCGTTTGTTTTTTTTCTTGCGCTTTCACAGCTCCCAAAAATGAAGCATCCGTCTGTTTCGCCAAGTCATATAGATGCGCAAATTGATCGCCCAACTGCATTTTGAGAGAACTCAAATCTATCTCAATATTACTGATTTGACGCACCCGACGATTGATTAATTCATTGGAAGGTAAAAACAAATCAGCAGGCGATATTCCCAATGACTTGAGTTTTCGATGTTGCTTGTCTGAAACCAATAAAAGTGAAGAGCGCAATTTCAGCATAGGGATCGGAAGGTCAAAAGACGAAAATGCCTCGCAAAGCTGCAACCAATATGCAAGCTCTGAGCCACCACCTACATATACCAAATTGGGCAATACAACTTCTTGAAAAATTGGACGAAGTAGGGAGTTGGGCGAAAATCTCTCAGGATGTTTTTGAAGTGCTGCAACAAACTCTTTTTTGGTAAAAGACGTTGTTGTTTGAACAACATCATAACCATCATTTGTTTTGGTAATTCGTTGCCGACCAGACCCACCCATATAAAACAGATTTACATCTCTAGGGTTCACTTGTGGCTTCATCTTTTTTTGAAAAGCTTTTTCCAATCTTTTCATTATCGACTCACTGGCCGTTTGTATCACTTTCTCTTCACATTCTTTTTGAACATAAGTTGCAAACTGTTGCTTGAGTTGAGGATCATCACCATCAACAATGACCAAGCCATAACTTCCAAAAAGCTGATGAACCAAAAACCGAGTGGCGTCTGCCAAGTTTGAGTGCTTACAATAACTTTGCTCAAACAACTCTTGTAGTTCCTTTGCGTGGGGTCGTTTTCCCAAATGCCGCTTCCAAGTTTTTAGAACTAAATCAAGACCCTCAGTTGACATCCGACCAACCGGACCCTCACTTTCGTTAGGCCAGTGAATCGTTTGCCCCTCAACAGTAAAGTGGTTAATTTCTTCCAAATCATGATCTTCAGAAGCCATCCAAAATACCGGGACGTAGGTATTTCCGTCTCTCTGTGTGTTCCACTTCGCAGCAATTTGAATCACGTCTATGATTTTGTATAAAAAGAAAAGCGGCCCAGTGAATAAATTGAGTTGATGCCCAGTGGTGATCGTGAAGCTGTTTGGGGATCGCAAAGCATCGATTTGTGCTTTTGGTACATCCTGAATATGCTGATACTGTTGTGAGATTACATTGACTAGATTTTCTCTGTGCTGCGTTGTAAATCGGTCTTGCTGTTGTTTGATATGGGCTGAATCTGGTCGATTTTGAAATGGCCTATAAAAGCCATCGAGCAAAGGATCAGAATGGATCAAACGACTTGCCAAAAAAGGAAGTCGATTGGTAGTTTTATGAGGAATCCCATACTGTTGCATGCTGTAAAGATACGACACAGAAGTTGTCTGCGATAGGCTGTGTTTATCCACTTCAATGAAGTGAGGAGAAATGAATCCAGTAATGCATAAAAAAAGCCGATCTAAAGAATCGGCTTTTCGGTTTTATTTTGG
>CEWG01082550.1_pt1 | contig 11145 bp, 16 predicted proteins | sample 361411 | NCBI WGS metagenome assembly CEWG01 (sample SAMEA2622173, study PRJEB7988) | marine metagenome | biome: marine biome (ENVO:00000447); feature: surface water layer (ENVO:00002042); material: "saline water (ENVO:00002010), including plankton (ENVO:xxxxxxxx)" | depth 5 m | reverse complement strand
TTAACTGGACCAGACATTGGAAACTGGGTGACATTAAAATTATTAAACCCTGTATCATTAATACCTGGAACTGGAAATGTTGCATATTTAGCTGCAGTTAGAGGTTCACAACATCCACTTGACACTTCACTTATAAGTTCCTCTGGAGAAGATGGTGTAGTAAGTTTTGTTCAGGATAATGGCTGCGATATAGGATCAGGAGGTCTTAATTATTGGTATTCTGTAGCACGAACATTAATGATTAGAATGAATCTCGGTGAAATTGCCGTACCAGCTAGTATAGCAGAAAGCCAATTTAATGGAACATTATCTCTGTACCCTAATCCATCAAATGATATTGTAAACATAGAATTAAATAATGTTCAAAATGATGATTATGTTATATCTGTGAAAAATATTTTAAGTCAAGTTGTTTATTCAAAGTCATTTAAAGTCAATAACTATTTAACTGAGAGTATTGATTTTTCAAACTATGAAAAAGGAACTTATATTGTTACTATTAAAAATTCTGATTCTATTACTACAAGAAAAATAATTATCGAATAAATAAAAGATTTGATAGTCTTTATAAAAAGCACCTTTTTGAAAGGTGTTTTTTATTTTAAGATATTTTTAATTTGAACTTCAGTTAGTTTGCCATTTAACCATTCTGAACTTATTTTGGCATTGTATTTTTTATAAAAATTTATAGCAGGTTTATTCCAGTCTAAAACCTGCCAGCACATTCCTTTACACTTCATTTTTTCACAAATTTTTAAGGTTTCATAAAATAATCTGGAACCAATATCATTTCTTCTATATTCTTTTTTTACTATGAAATCCTCTAAAAATAAAAACTTTCCTTTCCATGTTGAATATCTAATCCAATAAAAAGATAGTCCTATAATTGTGCTATTTCTTTCGGCAACTAAAAACCCAAAGTATGGCTTTTCACCAAACCCATCTTTTTCTAGCTGCTGTACAGTAATTTCTACTTCAGAAAGTGCATTTTCATATTCAGCAAGTTCTTTAATTAAGTCTAGAACTTCTTTCAAGTCCTCTTTTTTACCTTGTCTTATAATCATGCTTATAAAATTAAAAAAAAATAAATATTGATATTATCTTTAGAATACTAATTCATAAATTCATTAATTTTGCAATATGTATACAGCTGTTTTATTATCGGGGTGTGGAGTCTATGATGGTTCGGAAATACATGAATCTGTATTAACTTTACTTTCACTAGAAGAAAATAATATAAAATACCATTGTATAGCTCCAAATATTGAACAAAAACACGTTATAAATCACATTAATGGAAAAGAAAAAAGTGAAAAAAGAAATGTGTTAGAAGAATCAGCAAGAATAGCCAGAGGAAAAATATCGTCGTTAGATGAATTAGATTATAATCAAATTTCTTCATTGGTTATTACAGGTGGTTTTGGTGCTGCTAAGAATTTGAGTAGTTGGGCATTTGAAGGAGAAAATTCAACAGTAATTAAACAAGTCAAAAAACTTATTGTGCACTGTATTGATAACAAAAAACCAATTTTATCATTATGTATATCTCCTGTTTTAATTTCTAAGACACTAGAAAAGACCGAATATAATCCAAAATTATCATTAGGTTCAAAAAACGCAAAATCTGATTATAATATTATTGACATGCATAAAACTTTATCAAATCTTGGAGTTGAAACACATGATTGTAGTATTCAAGAAATTTGTGTTGATGAAAATTTAAAAATTATATCTGCACCATGTTATATGTTAGATGCAAAAATTTATGAAGTTCGCGACAACATAAAGATGGCAATTAAAAAATTAAAAAGTTATTTATAGTTATGCCTAAGAGTTATAATATTATTGGTTCTGGATTCTCTGGACTTAGTGCTGCAGCTACTCTTGCTTTTTCGGGTGAGAATGTAAATGTTCTTGAAAAACATCAAGTTTTTGGAGGTCGAGCAAGGCAGTTTAAAGAAAATGATTTTGTCTTTGATATGGGGCCAAGCTGGTACTGGATGGCTGATGTTTTTGAAAGATTTTTTAAAAGATTTGGAAAAAAAACATCTGACTATTATAGTTTAATTGAATTAAAACCTGGTTTTCAAATAATTTTTGATAAGGATCATACAATGAAGATAAGTAACGACTGGAATGAAATTTTAGAATTATTTGAGTCATACGAAAAGGGTGCTGCTGATAGTTTGGTTAAGTTTATGAATGATGCAGAAGTAAAATATAATATTGGCATGCAATCTTTAGTTTATCAACCAGGCATCAGCTATATGGAATTAGTAAGAAAAGATATTTTGTTAAATCTTGGAAAAATGAGTTTATTTACCTCATATAGAAAACATGTTGCAAAGTATTTTAACAACCCTTTTCTAAAACAGTTGCTTGAATTCCCTGTTTTATTTTTAGGAACAGCACCTTCTGATACACCTGCTTTATATAGTTTGATGGCTTATTCAGGAATAAAAAAAGGAACTTTTTATCCCGAAGGTGGATTTTTTAAAGTTATAGAATCCATGGTTAGTTTGTGTAAAGAGTTTGGCGTTGAATTTCATAACAATCAAGATGTGAAAGAGTTTAATATTTCTTCTAATAGAGTTGATAAAGTTATTACAGATAATTCTGAGTACAGTTCAGATTATGTTATTTGTTCTGCAGATTATAATTATTTTGATCAAAAAATACTTCCAAAAAAATACAGAAATTATAGTCAACAGTATTGGGATAAAAGAATATTGTCACCCTCATGCTTAATTTTTTATTTAGGAATTAATAAGAAACTTGATAAACTTGAACATCATAATCTTTTTTTTGACAGAAATATAGATGATCATGTATATGATATTTATAATGATCCAAGATGGCCTGAAGAGCCACTGTTTTACGCTTGTTGTCCATCTAAAACAGACAGTAGTGTAGCACCTAAAGACTCTGAAAATCTTTTTCTTTTAATGCCAATAGCGGCGGGAATTAATGATACCAAAGAAAATAGAAAGAAGTTTTTTAAAAAAATGATTAATCGTTTAGAAGTTTATTGTGATGATACAATAAATGATAATATTGTAGTCCAAAAAAGTTATTGTATTAAAGATTTTCAAAATGATTATAATGCATTTAAAGGAAATGCCTATGGTCTAGCTAATACATTATTACAAACAGCAAATCTTAAACCAAAAATTAACAATAAACATTTAAGTAATTTATATTTTACTGGTCAGTTAACAGTTCCGGGACCAGGTGTTCCACCATCTCTTATATCAGGGCAATTAGTTGCAGATTACATATTAAAAATAAAGAATAAATTTTAAAGTAAATTTGCAAAATAGTTATGAAAGAGTTATTCGACAAATTATCATATAAGTGCAGTGAAATTACAACTAAGAAATACAGTACAAGTTTTTCTTTGGGAATAAAAACTTTGGACTATTCATTGCAGCAACCAATTTATAATATTTATGGCTTCGTACGGTTTGCTGATGAGATAGTTGATTCTTTTCATAAATATGATAAAAGCAAATTATTGAATAAATTTAGAACAGATACTAAAGAAGCAGTTGCAGATAAAATCAGTCTCAATCCAATACTAAATAGTTTTCAATTTACTTTCCATAAATATAATATTGATATGCAATTAGTAGATAAATTCTTAGATAGTATGTTTATGGACTTAGACTCAATAAAATATGACCCTGAAAAATATAAGAGGTATATTTATGGGTCCGCTGAGGTCGTCGGGCTTATGTGTTTAAAGGTTTTTGTTGAAGGCAAAAATAATTTGTATGAGAGTTTGAAACCGCATGCAATGAAATTAGGATCTGCATTTCAAAAAGTTAACTTTCTAAGAGATATAAATAGTGACTTAATTGATTTGGGTAGAGTTTACTTTCCTAACATTAATATTAAAAACTTTTCTTCACAGGATAAAAGATTAATAGAAAAAGAAATACTTATCGAGTTTAACGATGCACTTGAAGGAATTAAAAAATTACCGTTGAAATCTAGAGCAGGAGTGTACTTAGCATATTTATACTATTTTAAACTATTTAATAAAATACGAGCTACTTCTACAAAAGAAATCTTTAATAAAAGAATAAGAATTAATAATTTTTACAAAACTTATCTCATGTTTTCAGCTATAATTAAAAATAAATTCAACCTACTATGAAATATATATTAGTGTTTTTATTTTTTATTAATTTTAGTAATGCTCAATCTGATATACAAGATATAAGAAAGATTTTTACATTATCAACAGGTAGCTATTTGAAATGCACTCAATTAAATGAAATGACAAGCGATAAAGTTACGATTTCTCCAATTTATCATTCTTATAATATAGTTTCTAAAATACTTGAATCAAAGTATTTAAAAAATCCAGTAAAAAAATTTAAAGTCTTTAAAGAAAACACAAAACTGTTAGATTCTCTTTTAGTTTTTCATCCAAAAATATTAGAAATACGTTTTTTAAGATATTCAATTCAATTAAATGCTCCAAAAATTTTAGGATATACTAATTTTGTTAAAGAAGATTATGAATTTATTATGAAACATATAGTGTATGCAGATGAGGAATTGAAAAAATTTATTTTACCAACTATGTCCAAATTAAAAAATAGTTAAAATGATTGTTTTACTAAATATTTTTATCGTATTATTTACTTTTGTTACTATGGAGTTTGTAGCTTGGGCAACACATAAGTATGTAATGCATGGATTTTTATGGAATCTTCATAAGGATCATCACGTAGTTGATAAGAATAAGATCTTGCAAAAGAATGACTACTTTTTTTTGATATTTGCTATCCCTTCGGTCATTTTAATGTATTATGGGTTTAATAATTTAAGCATCGGTTTTTTTATTGGTTTAGGTATATTATTTTACGGTATAGCTTACTTTATAGTACATGAAATTATTATACATAGACGTTTGCCACCTCCAAGAAAAACTAAAAGTAGATATATTAAAGCTATAAGAAAAGCTCATAAAATTCACCATAAAAATCTTGGAAAACATGATGGAGTTAATTTTGGCATGCTGATTGTGCCAAAAAAATATTTTAAGTCATGAGTTTGTATTTTAAGGTTCTCTTATTTTCTTTTATAATACCTTTTATTTTTTCATTTCATAAAAAAATTAAATTCTATAAATTTTTTAAACAAATGGCTGGTACGTTATTATTAACAAGTTTCTTTTTTATTATTTGGGATGTTTATTTTACTAAAATTGGTGTGTGGGGTTTTGATAAAACATATCACAGTTCAATTATGCTTTCTAATTTACCCCTTGAAGAGGTTTTATTTTTTTTTGTCATACCTTTTATTTGTGTCTTTACTTACTTTGTTTTTTTAGAACATAAAGTTTTTAATCTTAATGTAAATACTAAATTTTTAAAATTGATTTGTTGCATATTAATTATTTTAGCTTTTTTGTTTTATAATAATGCATATACAATATCTGTACTTACATTAACCACATTGATTTTATTTTATATTATATTTTACAAACCAAAATGGATAGGGTATTTTTTTAGCATGTATATAATTGTTCATATATTCCCTTTTCTTTTAGTAAATGGAATTTTAACTGGTTATATCACCGAGTTACCACCAGTTTGGTATGATAATAATAATATAATTGGTGTTAGGCTTGGAACAATTCCTTTGGAGGACTTTTTGTATAGTTTTATTTTATTATTTTTAAATACTAGCTTATTTGAATATCTAAGAAAGAAAACTACTTGATGTTAAACAAATCAAAAATTACTTGGCTGATACTTTCCTCTTTTGGAATTATGTTTGCTATCTTATCTTGGTTACAAGAATCAATAGATCAAATAAATTTTTTATTAAACGGACCAAAAAAAGGTATTTTGGCATTTTTTTTTGGTCTACTTCTTTATAAGTACTTAGCTAAAAAAGCATAATTTTATTTTATGGAAATAGAGAGAATTGAAATAGATGGTAGACGTTATTATAACGTTGTAGAAAATTCAAATTTAATTGGTGTATTTCCGTCTGTTACTTCAATATTGTCAGAAACCTCTGATAAATCTTCATTAAATGACTGGATTTCTAGAGTTGGTGAGAAAGAGGCTGAGCGTATATCTATATTGTCAATGAATAGGGGTACTGTAATGCATAGGTTAATAGAGTTGTATAAACCATTAATTGGTAGTAGTGAACAGAAACTAATTGAACTTAAAAAAACTGCAACCACTGATGAAGAAATATCTTGTTTTGAAAAAAAATTTATTGATCAGGGATGGGATATGTTCATGAAATTTTACTTTAATTCTCAGCTTTTTTTTGATAGAATAGATCATGTTTTGGAAGCAGAAACCTTTTTGTGGAGTAAAATAGGTTATGCAGGTACTGTGGATAACGTTTCCCAAACAAAAGATGGTAAAATATTAGTAATCGATTATAAAAATAGTCGTAAAGCTAAAAAAGAGCAGTGGGTTGAAGATTATTATTTGCAAATTTCTGCATATTACGTTGCTTATTGGCAACGAAAGAGAATAAAAGCACATGGTGCTGAGATATGGATAGCTAATGAAGAAGATCACAAGCCGCAAATCTTTGAATTAACACAAAATGAAATACAACACTACTTTAATAAGTTTCAAAAAAGACTCAAAGAATATAAATTAAAGTTTAAAAATTAATTCTTCTTTGCTGATAATTTACATGTAAATTTTATCTATAATATAGTTATTAACATTATATTTTTTTAGAGATAATAATTTGTATTTTTAATGATGTAAACTAAGTGTTGTGAAATTACAATTATTACATAAAAATCCTCAGGTTAATTTATATATTGCAAAGTTAGATAATACATTTAAAGCACCTTATTTTTCTGGTGGCGTCTCTGCTGGGTTTCCATCTCCTGCCGAAGATCATATGCATGCTAAACTAGACTTAAATGAGTTACTAATCACACATCCATCTGCTACTTATTATGTCCGTGTTGTAGGTGATAGTATGCTTGAGGCTGGTATATTGAGTGGTGATTTATTAGTTGTAGACAGATCAGTAGAAGTGAAAAATAATAGTATTGTTGTGGCATATGTTGATGGGGAATTTACAGTTAAGAGATTTCAAAAAATAGTTGATAAAATTTATTTAAAAGCTGAAAATAAACAGTACAAATCTATCGAAATCAAAAAGGATATGGATTTTGAAATATTCGGTGTTGTTATTCACGCAATACATCACTTTATATGATTGGTTTAGCAGATTGTAATAATTTTTATGCGTCATGTGAGCGAGTGTTTAATCCTAAATTACAGAATAAACCTGTTATTGTATTATCTAATAATGATGGTTGCGTAATTGCTAGAAGTAATGAGGCGAAATTATTAGGGGTAAAAATGGGAGAGCCTGCTTTCAAAATTAAATCATTAATCAAAAATCATGATATTGCTGTTTTTTCAACAAATTTTGCGCTTTATGGAGATTTTTCTGATAGAGTTATGAGTATTTTAAAATCAGAAATAGAGAATGTAGAGGTTTATTCTATTGACGAAGCATTTTTAGATTTTCAAGGTATAGATTCTCTTGCAAGAGCAGAATATATTATTCAAAAAGTGAAGAAGTGGACAGGAATTCCTATTTCTATTGGAATTGCTCCTACTAAAGTATTAGCAAAGCTAGCCAATACTATTGCAAAAAAATATACTAAGAAAGGAGTATTTTTATTAGATAGTCCACAATTAATTAACAGAGCATTATCTTTTTTTTCTGTGGATGAATTATGGGGCATAGGTTCACGATATGCTAAGCGTTTAAAATATTTTGGAATAAATACCGCTTTGGATTTTAGAAATACTGATAAGAAATGGTTAAGAAAAAATTTTTCAATTAATACCGTTCACTTGCAGAAAGAATTACATGGAAAAAGTATTTATGATTTGCAGTTAAAAAAAGTAAGAAAAAAAAATATATGTACATCACGTTCTTTTTTTGAAGATATAAGTAAGTATCCAAGATTAAAACAAGCTATAAGTCAATTTGCTAATAATTGTGCTGTCAAGTTAAGAAAAGAAAAAAGTTGTTGCTCTTGTATCACTGTTTTTTTAAGGACAAATTTTTTTAAAAAAGATAAGAAACAATATTTCCCAGCCATTACGTTAAATTTTTCAACTCCTACAAATGATAGTATAGAAATTGTTAGTATGGCTAATATGGCATTAAAAAAAATCTATAAAAAAGAATATAACTATAAAAAGGCAGGAGTAATTGTACAAAATATTATTCCTGAGGATTACGTACAAATGTCTTTATTCGATCAGATAAATAGAAAATCTAGAAGAAAAATCATGTGTTCGGTTGATAAAATAAATTTATTAATGGGTAGAGATAAAATTTATTTAGCTTCGCAGTCTGCTAGCAATAAGATAAACATGAAGCAACAAAAACTGTCTCCTTGTTATACTACAAGATTTTCTGATATTCTAAAAATAAATATATAAATAGATATTTATTGTCTTTGTTATAAATTATTTTGCTTTAAAATACCCAAAAATAGCTACAAGGTAAACCACAATATCAGGAACTACCATTGAAATTTCAAAATTCATTAATGGCTCATTTGCAAATACCATAAAAAACATATACATTAAAATAGATGTTCCAATTATATAGGATAGTAATATTTTTTTTGCAATTTCTAATGGTGCATTTCTACATAAAAAACATATTAAGCCAATAACTAAAATAGCTGGAAATAATCCATAGTGCATTACTTCTACCATTCTTATTGTTTCCTGTGAATCAGAATTAAGCATAGTAGGAACTATACTTTTGATAGCAAATGCCATAATAAGAGACATCAAAATATTAAATATACCAACGATTGATAAAGAAATTTTTGTTTTCATTTTTTTTAATTTTTTACGAATTAACAAATTATTTTGGATTTACAATGAAATGAAATAAATTATTGTTGGTACAAATAAAATAATACAGATTTTTGAAAATATTTTTGAAAATATTTTTTTTGAATGCCAATAAGATATAATTATTAATGGAATTTGAAAGGGTATTCTAATTAATGCATCTGTCTTTGAAATATTTAATATATCTCTTGGTATCTCAGATACATATAAATATATATTTGCAGGAAATACAGCAATCAGTAATAATATAATTCCCCATGCAGCTAATTTTCTTGTTTTATGAAATAATAATAATATACCTAGTAAAATTTCAAAAAATCCACTAATAATAACAGCTTCTTTTTTCCAGCTGATATAAGATGGTACAATTGTTACGAAATAACTTACATCGATAAAATGTTTTATACCAATAGTGATATACAAAATACTCATTATATATATTGTAATTTTTTTAATTACAATCATTTAGATAATTTTTTTAGTCAAAAATATTATAAGTGGCTCGTATAATAAATATTGGAAAGATTAATTATGATTAAAATCCCAAAAACATATTATTAAAATATTAAGAACCAAAGTTATTAGTGTTAAAATTACAGTTACTAAATGAAGAACTGTCCATAATTTATTTTTAGAGTTATCTTTTGTTCTGTTTATAATTGGAGTAATGAAGTAACATACTAACATCAAAATAATACAGATTATTATAATATAATTAACCATATTTTTTTCTATTTCTAAATAATAGTTTGCAATTAAAGAGAATGTAGATAGTGTAGAAATGATAATAAAAAATTTTGGCCATAGATATCTTAAAAATTTACTTGCTTCTTTTGTAGTAATAATTTTATTAATTGATGGTGCAATAAAAAGTGACTGAAATAATATAATTGCAGAAATTATACAAGAAATCGTAAATGGAAGGTTGTTTATCATTTTAAATTTTATACAAAAATAATAAAACATTCATTTTAGTGGGTTTATTTTTAGTTGAAGTATCCGCTCTTATTTCGAACTTTTTTAGAAAATTATTAAGTAAATTTGCAGAGTAAGAAAATGAAAAAAAAGATTAAATTAATTTGGCAATTCTCAGGAAAGAATGCTCTTAAAATTGCAGATCATCATTTAGTTCATTTAAATGAATATATATTACAACATGATATAGATGTTATTGATAAGGGCACAGAATTAATAAATGAGTTTTCTTCAATCTCTTTTATTATTGTTGACGACGATTTAGTTGAAAAGTTACGTGTTGTTCTAAAACCTCACAGGGGTTTAATAGTTGAATAGATGTTGAGAAAAATAGGTAATCATCGTATTAAAATTATAAAGGAGTAATCTATAAATCCATGTCCTGATACAGATGAAGATCAGAAGCAAAAAATTACAGATAACTATAAGAAATACAATAATTTGTGAGAATAAAAGCTGAATATTTACTCATAATGAGATAGATTCTTTATTGGTGGACCTATCGGTCCTTATTTCGAACTTTTTTAATAAAACACGCCAAATTTTTAGATTAATTAGTAACATTCATGTATGTTTGATAAACTAAAAATAATAATTATGAAAAAAACCATTTACCTTTTAACTAGTATATTATTTTTCTCTGCTTGTAATTCTGAAGCTCCTGTTGAAGAAAAAAGTGATAATATATCTAAAATATTTGAAAAGAATTGTGAGACTGTAATAGCTTATGAGACTGCTTTTTGTCAAGAGAATATTGACTATGAAAAGTTCTATTCAGATAAAGCTATAATTAAGGGTACAATATTAGGTGACAAGGATTCAATGTATGTTGCTGATCGTAAGGTGGCACATCAAGAATTGTGGAAGAAATATGATTTTAGTATGCCACCTCTTAATCCATTGCCTGGCGTTAATCCGGAAACAAAGAAAATGGACGGTTCTGTAAGAAACTATTTTGATATTACCATTACATTAACTGAGAATGGGAACTCTGTTACAATACCAATGTATAATTCATTTGATTTTGATGATGAAGGAAAAATACTTTTCCTGCAATATTATGGAGACTTTACAGCTGCATTTCTTTCTCTAGAGGAATAGAGTTGATTTTTGTATTTTAAAAAATCAATAAACCCACTCATTGAGTGGGTTTCTTTTTGGTGGTCCTCTCTGTACTTATTTCGAACTTTTTTAAACAAAATATAATTTTGAATATGTAAGGATAATTCTAGATATAAAAGTTGTTATATATTTACTGAATACATAAGATAATATT
>CEWG01205828.1_pt1 | contig 11162 bp, 10 predicted proteins | sample 361411 | NCBI WGS metagenome assembly CEWG01 (sample SAMEA2622173, study PRJEB7988) | marine metagenome | biome: marine biome (ENVO:00000447); feature: surface water layer (ENVO:00002042); material: "saline water (ENVO:00002010), including plankton (ENVO:xxxxxxxx)" | depth 5 m | reverse complement strand
ATAATCTATATTTTGTCTATTTTTACATTTTTTAAAATCTTTTATAAGAATACACATAAATCTATATTTATATTATTACTTTCTTTATTTTGTTTATCGCATCACAACCTTATTGTTACTTCAATTGCTACGCCTTATGGATATTTAATTCTTTATTTTTTAATATATTTTTATCTTTTACAAAAAATACAAACAGTCAAAAGTATTAAAAAACAATCATGGTTTGTAATAATTATTACTTCAACATTATTCTTTTATACTCACTGGTTAGGATTGTACGTATCTTTTTTATTTAATTTAATTTTATTTATTTATGATTATTTTAGCCTAAATCAAAAAAAAATAAAAAAATATCTTTTAATTGCTTTTGTATATTTTATTTTATATTTGCCTGGCCTTATAAGGTTAACAATATTAAATAATTTAAATTTTTTAGGCAGAGACTATGAACCAATAGTTTTTGATTTCTTTATTATATTTAATATTTTAAAAAACTATTTCTACATAAATATAAATAATTTAATATTTTCTAATATTTTCCAAATTAATTTATTTTTTGGAATAATATTTATATTATTAGTAGTTATATTTTTTTTTAAATATTTTAATAAATATAAAAAAAATCTCATTATTGTATTTTCAGTATCTATAACTTTATTATTTATATTATTAAATTTATTTAATAAATTTCCATTAATACCATCTAGGCACACAATTTTCTTTTTTCCAATATTTTTATATTTTCTCCATAATGCTCTTCAATTAATAATTTTAGAGAAATATTTTAATAAATATTTAAAATATTTTTTATATTTATCATCTTTTTTTATCATTTCTATTTCTTTAATTGAAAGTGATACATTTTTAAAAAATAGAATGAATTTTTCAAATGATTTATTAAAAGAAAAAATAATAAATTTATCTCATAACAAAGATATTAAAAACATACATGCAGCTTATCCTGTTTACCTATGGATAAATAAAGATAAATTTTTATTAGAAAATCAGATTTATGACCATTTATTTATAAAGAATAGCAGATATTTAGATGATAAATATTTAGAAAAATCTCTAATAATTGACTATAATAATTACTCTATGGATGATTATTTATTATTTTATTTCAATGGTGGGTACATAAAAACAATGAGTAAAAATCATTATAATAAAAAATTTTCCATCAAAACAATCTACGAAAGCAAAAATATATATTTTAATCCAATAGATAATTTTTTGAAAAAAAAATATACTTTTGAAAATAATAAATTAAAAATCAGACAATTAGATATTTTATACTAATGAAAAATATAAATGAAATAAAAAAAAAAGTTTATAAATTAAATCTAGATTTAATTAATAGTGATTTAATATTTGATACTTTTGGTAATGCGAGCTTAAGGTATAATAAAACATTTATAATAAAACCTAGTGGTGTAGACATTAAGTTATGTCATTATAATAAGATGGCTGTTTATGGACAAATTAATAGTTTAAATCCATCTGTTGATTCAAAAATTCATGAAGTAATATACAATAATTTTCCGAAAGTTAATTCAATCATTCATACTCACTCTACTTTTGCTACAGCTTTTGCTCAAGCTTCTAAAAAGATTGAATGTATAGGCACTACTCATGCTGATTATTTTAAAGGAGATATCCCAATTATTAATTACACAAATGCTAAAAAAACTTCAGTAGATTATGAATATTTTACAGGAATGGAAATAATTAAATATTTTAAAAAAAATAAAATTGATTATTTATCTATTTCTGCAGCATTACTTAAAAATCATGGGGTAATAGTGTGGGGTGAAAATGATAAAGAAGTTTTTAAAAAAACCCTAGCTGTAGAATATATTGCTAAAATTAATTACCATTCAACACAATTAAATCATAAATTAAAAAAATTACCAAAACACTTATTAGAGAAACACTTTGAAAGAAAAAATGGAAAAAAAAAATATTATGGTCAAATTAAAAACTAATGTTTTTATATTTATTTCAGAAATATAATTTTTTTTTAATTTATGTTGTAATTGGTTTATTATCAATATCCTTAGAAATTTTAATTAGATATTCTCTATTATTATTAAATTTTAATGAATTATCAAAATATCTTCCAATATTAATTGGAATAATTTTTTGTTTTTTTTTAAATATTTATATTAATTTCAAGATACCAAAAAAAATAATTATAAAATCTTTTGCTATTTTTACAATTGTTTCAATTTTATCAATATTTTTGCAATTTATTTTAAATGATTATTTTAAAATATTTAATTTTAATTATTCATTAAATAGAATTATTTCTGCATCTATGTTATTTTTTTTTTCATTTTACTTTCACATAATTTTATCTTTTAAAAGCCAAATAAAATCAGGGGTTGCAATTTATCCAAATAATATAAATCTGATTGATGAAAAATATAATCTAGTTGGTGGTGCTCCTGATTTTATACATATAGATATTATTGATAAAACATTTAACAATAATGCTATTGAAAGTAATTTAGAATATGTGGAACTAATTAGAAATAAATGGAATTTTCATAAATTTCATGTACATATTATGAGTACTAATATTAATTATTGGATTAATAAGATTGTAAAAAAAAATGATATCGTTTTTTTTCATGAAAATAGGAATCAAGAAACAAATAAAATTATTAATTTAATAAATAAAAAAAAAGCTACACCCGGTATATCAATCAAGTATGATGAAGATATTAATGAAAATTTAATCAGTAAATTTAAAGAAGTTTTAATCTTATGTATTAAAACGCCAGGAGAATCAGGGCAAAAATTTCAATCTCAATCATTGGAAAAAATAGATATTTTAAACAATTTAAAATTTAGAAAAAAATTTAAATTATCAATAGATGGGGGAGTGAATTATAAGATTTTAAAAGATTTAAATTGTGATAATTTAATATCTGCATCATATGTATTTAGAGGTAAAAATCCCATTAAAAATATCTTTAATCTTCGTAAGTATAAGGTTAATTAAATGCTAAAATTTAATAAAATTACTTTAAAAAAAATTATAAAACAGAATTTTTCAAGTATAGATAATATTGTATCACTTTCAATAGTAGGTTCATTTAATAAAAAAAAATTATCTGAAATAGGCGATTTAGATATTGTAGTTATTATTGACCACCTTAACAAAACAAATTTTGATAAGTGTATAAGAAAAATTAAATTAGTAAAAAAAATTCTTCAGAGTAATATAAGTAGAAAAATCAAAATTAATTCAACATTTGGCCCTGTTAAATATGATTACATCAAATATTTAACATTTCATATCATGATATATGATATTCATAATCATAAAAAACATGTTTTAGACAGTCCTTTTACATGTTATGATTGGGAAAGAAGCAATTCATTAATTGGTAAAAATTTAAGAGATATATATCCAGTTTACCAAATTACATATAGAGATTTTTTTAATTCAAAAAGAAGTTATAATAAATATATCACAGATTTAAGTAATAGATCAATTTCTTATCAATCTTATTATTTTGAAAAAAATAATATAAAACTTTTAAACCATAATTTAAATATTAGTGGAATAAATATACAAAAGTTTTGTAATCATATTTTAATAAATTTAATCAATAACTTACATAAATTTTTTATAAGAAAAAATGAATTACCTAATCATCAAGAAAAAAATAAATACTTAAAAAAAATTTGCATAAATAAAGAAAATTATAATAATGTTATGAGAATAACAAAAAAATACAATCAAAAATTTGAATATATAAATATAACAAAAAAATTTTTATATTTTTTTCATAATTATATTAATAAAATTCAAAATAATTCTAGAAAACTTTATTTTATTAGACACCAAGAAACTAAACTTAATAGTCAAAATATTTTTATAGGCAATAAGCTAAATCCAATCATTATTAAAAAAAATAAAATTAATTTAAATATTAAATATTTTGATAATTGTTATTCAAGTCCATTAAAGAGATCTTTGCAAACTGCAAACTTATATTTTATAAAAAATAAAATAATTAAAAGTAAATATATTTGTGAAATAAATTATGGAGTAGCTGAGGGTATGAATTTTGATAATTTTTTTAAAAAATATCCAAAAATTATAAATAAGTGGAAACAAAAATTAGACCCAAAATTTCCTAAAGGTGAAAATTCAAGAGATGTATTAAAAAGATTGAAAAAATTTTTAAAATTATTTTATAATTCTAAATTGAATGATAATTCTTTAATTGTTTCTCACAATGTCATTCTTCGATCATTAATAGGCTATTATTTCAATATAAAAAAACACGATTGGTATAAAATACAAATAAATCATAATAATTATGTTAAGTTATTTTTATTTAAAAATAATATTTTAATAGATACTAATCGAAAGAATATGATTAAATTTATGAAAAAGATATGAAAATTGGTTTTTTTATTGAGCCAGATCCTTTTTTTACAAACTATGTCAATAAGGAAAAAAAACTTGTAAAAAAAATATTTGGAAATCAAACTTTTTTATCACATCTTCCACACATTACCTTGTATGTTTCAAATTTTTATAAATCAGATTTACTTAAAATAATAAAAAAAATTAAAAAAAATAAATTATTTAAAAGTCATTTAAGAATTAATATTTACGGTACTCATATTTTTTATAATGATAAATTTTCAAATGGAAATGTATTAATTTATAGAGTGAAAAAAAGTCAAGTATTACAAGATTTTCAGTCTCAAATTATAAAAATTTTTCATAAAAAAAGAATTAGCAAAAAATCATTTAAAAAAGATACTAGCTTTTTAAATAATAACATCATAAAATTTGGTTATCCCTTTGTTGGCAATATTTGGATTCCTCATTTAACTGTATGCTCATTAAGAAATAATTATGTAAATCAAAAATATGTAAGAGACTTTTTAAAAAAAAAAATTAATTATAGTTTTATATCAAATAATATAAAGATTTATAAAATAATGAATGATAAACACATTCTTATTGATATTATAAAATTTAATGAAAAAAAATAGATTAATTACTATTATGCCAATGGCTGGTGAGGGAAAAAGATTTAAAGATAATAACTATAAATTAATAAAGCCTCTTATCAAAATTAATAACAAAGCTATGTTTTTAAATTCATTAGAAACATTTCCTTCATCCGATCTAATGGTTATTATTTTTAAAGATAAAAGTATTAAAAATGTTATTATGAATAAAAATAGTCAGAAATATTTTAAAAAAAAATGTTTGGATTTTTTACCTTTTCAAATTTATAAAAAAACAAGAGGGCAAGCTGAGACTTGTATAAGAGTAAATAAGATAATAAATAAAAATGATGAAATATTTATTCATTCTTGTGATAGTTATTTTAACTATTCAAAAAAAAAATTAAATATCTTAAAAAATTATTATGATATAGTTATTTTTGTGACAAAATCTAATAGTACACATCATATGTTTCCTAATCAATACGGCTGGATTAATATTGTAAATAATAAGATTAATAATATTTCATGTAAAAAGATTGCGAGTCAAAATTATAAAAAAGATTATATTATTGTGGGATCATTTTATTACAAAAACAAAGAATGTTTTGAAAAACCAATAAAAGAAATGATAAAATCTAAGTCTAAAATTAATAATGAATATTATTTAGATACTTCTATAATGTTTGCAATTAAGTTAAATTACAAAGTTGGATATATAAAAGTTTCTAAATACAAGAGTTGGGGAGCACCAACTGAATTAAATCAACGTAAAATTTGATGTTATCAATAATAATTCCTTGTTTTAACGAGGTAGAAAATTTCAATTATATTTTCTCTTCGATTGAAGATATATGTAAAAAATATAACAATATTGAATTTATTATTGTTGAAAATGGTTCAACAGATAATTCTAGAAACAAGATTTACTCATACATTAATAAAAAATATAATATAAAATTAATACTTATCGATAAAAATAGAGGATACGGTTTTGGTGTTTACCAAGGTTTATTAAAAGCAAATGGAGACTACGTAACTTGGTGTCATGCAGATTTACAAGTAAACATAGAACAAATTTATACAGCATTTAAACTAAATTTTCATAATCTTAGAAATCAGAAGGTTGTTATAAAAGGAATTAGAAAAAATAGAGTAATTTTAGATTCAATTTTTACTTTTTTCATGTCTTTGATCTGTAGTTTAGCTTATAAACAAATATTAAGAGACATTAATTCACAGCCAAAAATAATTGAAAAAAAATTTATTCAAAAAATCAAAAAAAACTATCCTTATGATTTTAATTTCGATCTTTTTTTTCTTCATACAGCACTAAAAAATAATTATAGATTAATAAATTATCCAGTAATTGTGCAAAAGAGACTTGCTGGTTTAGCAAAGGGTGGTGGAAGTTTAAAAGGCAAGATTCTTCTTTCTTTACACACACTTAGATATATTTATAAAAATAATCAATTATGGAAATAATTATACATAGAGTTAATACAATTAAAAATTTAAAAGAGATACCTTCTAAATATGGAATTGAAATTGATATTAGAGCAAATGGATCTAACTTAATATTAAACCACGAACCTTTTCAAAAAGGACAAAAATTAATTGATTTTTTAAAGTATTATAACCATGGTACAATTATTGCAAATATTAAAGAAGCTGGAATTGAATATGAAGTAATAAATTTGTTTAGATTATTAAAAATTAACTCTTTTTTTCTTCTTGATACAGAAATGCCATTCGTTTTTAAATCTTATAAAGAAAATTTTAAAAAAATAGCACTTAGATACTCAGAATATGAAAAAATAGAAAATATAAAGGTATTTAAAGATTTTTTTGACTGGGTATGGATTGATACAATTACAAAACTTGAAATTAACAAAATTGATTTAAAATTTATAAAAAACAATAAGTCATGTCTAGTATGTCCAGAGCGGTGGGGAAGACCTGATGATATAAAAAAATATAAACGAAAGTTGAAAAAACTTAATTTTAAACTAGATGCAGTTATGACATCATATAAATACGCTAATTTATGGGAACAATAAAATTTATAAATCACGCATCGGTTTTAATTTCAGATGGAAAGAATTCGATACTTACAGATCCATGGTATTTTGGAACAGCATTTGACAATGGATGGTCTTTACTACATCAAAATAGTGATAGTGAAATTAGAGATCTTCTTGATGAGGTAAACTATATATGGATATCTCATGAGCATCCAGATCATTTTTCAGTACCTTTTTTTAAAAAGTATTTAGAAAAAATTAAAAAAAATAAAATAAGTATTATATTCCAAAAAACGAAGGATCAAAGAGTTAAAAAATTTTTAAATATAAATAAACTAAAAGTTTATGAAATTGATGATAAAGAAGAATTTGAAATTAATAATAAATTTAAGATAAAAGTTATCAAAAGTGACTTTTACGATTCTTCATTATTATTAGATATCAATGGATATAAAATTTTTAACTTAAATGATTGTCCCATCTCCTCAAAAAAGGAAATCATGAATTTTAAAAAAAAATATGGAAGTTGTGATCTATTATTAACTCAATTTAGTTATGCAGCATGGAAAGGTGGTAAAAGTAATATTGAATGGATGGTTAATTCCGCTCAAAACAAAATTCATACTTTAGTTGATCAATCTAATATTTTAGAAGCTAAATTCACAATTCCTTTTGCTAGCTATATTTATTTTTCTAATGATTATAATTTTTACTTAAATTCATATTCAAATAAAATAAAAGAATTATCTAATATAAAAAATACTAAATCTAATATTATTATAATGTCCCCAAATGAAAAACAAGACTTTAATAATATAAAACAAAATAATTCATCAATATCTTTTTGGGAAAATAAATATGCAGATATAAAAAATTTACCTAAAACAAATTTTGATGAGACTGTTCCCTTAGAAGATATTTACCAGCAAATAGATAAATATAAAAAAGATGTATTTAAAGTAAATTCTAAATTATTAATATTTTTAATTTCTTTAATACCATTTTTAGGTGCATTTAAAGATTTAAAAATTAAGCTTATTGATCATAATAAAATTATAAATTTTAATTTTTTTAAAAGAGTAACATTAGTTAATGACCAAAATAATTATAATATCGAAATGCATTCAAAATCTTTCTACTTTTTAGTTAAAAATAGTTTTGGCTTTGACACATTGACTGTAAACGGATGCTTTGATATCCGATCCAAAAAATCATTTAATATTTTTGCTAAAAACTTTGCAATTGGCAACCTCAACAATCTTGGCATAAAACTAAATGCCGGAATAATATTTAATTATAAAATATTTTTACTATTTTTTGAAAAAGTAAAAAAAGTTAATGATTATTTATAATTAAAAAACCTTTCTTTACTATTTTCAATATCTATAAAAAAACCAAATAAGTTTTGCTGTTTTGGAAATATTTTAAAAAAAATTAGCAGGATTAATTTACAAAGATTATAGATTAATTTTTTAATTAATTTTCTTTTAATTGAGAGACTATTATTATCAAAGGAGTAATTATATTCAAAATAAATTTTATGATTTATTGATGGAGAATAAGAATTAATAAGTTTATAAATTTCTCTTTCATTCCACCTATAAATATAATTAGGAATACCAGTATCATTCATTCCGCCATAAAAACCGTCATTGCTATGTTGTCTTCCTCCTACACTTGATAATTCAAATTCTTCTGTATAATTGAATTTAGTTGCTATTCTCATAATCAATGAATCATTAGATTCTAATGCAAGTATTCCTTTATTTGATATTCTTAACATTTCTAAAATTGAATTATGCGGTTTGTCTGTATGATGAATAGATGCAAATGTTACCGCATAATCAAACGTATTTTGATTTAAACTAAGATTTGTCATATCCTCAATTCTAAATTTTACATTTGAGGATAGAGTTTTTTTTATATCTGCTATATTACTAAGTGTAATATTTTTAAAACCTAAATCTTTGAAAATATTATATTCATTCATTGTCCCACCTAGAATTAATATTGATGAATTTTTTTTTAAATATTTTGCTATTAAATATTTATAGAATTCACTTCTATCCATTCTAGTTATAATTTTTTTAGTGTTTCAATAGCTAAATCAACCTCATTCTCAGAATTGTAATGAGTTAGGCTTAGTCTGACAACTCCATCATTTGTATCAATCCCAAGAGCTTTTAAACATCTCCATGCATAAAAATTATCATTTCTTGTCGCAATTTTATTGCTTACAAATATATCACTAACTTCTTTAGAAGATTTATTTTTATGAATAAAAGATATTGTGGGAGCTCTATCCTTATTTTTTATAGCACTTTTTCCCAATAGTTTTAGATCTTTACTGTTAGAAATATAATTAAGTAGTGGATTCGCAATTTTTTCTTCATATGAAGATATAAGATCATTAATCTTAGTTATTTTTTCTCTAATCTTCTGATTATCATCATTAAAATGATGAGTATATAAGTTATTAAAATATTCATATATCCCTATTAAAGAAACTAATTCTTCATGATTTGGACCGCCTGGATTTAAAGTATATGGATAATTTCCTTCTAAAAACTCATGATTTTGATTTTTCAAATTTTTTATTATTTCTTCTTTGCCATATAGTAGGGCTAGATGTGGCCCATAAGTTTTATAGAGACTAAATGTATAAAAATCTACACCTAGCTTTTTTACATCAGGAAAGCCATGAGGGGCATATGATACACCATCACCGATAACAATGGCATTACATTCGTGAGCTAATTTTGATATCTCTTGAAGGTTGTTTACAGAACCAATTATATTTGAACAATGAGTTACCGCTAAAATTTTAGTTTTAGAAGTTATAAGTTTCTCTAACTGATTTATTTCCAAATTATAATTATCTAAATTGAATTTCCACTCAATAATTTTTGCTCCATATTCTTCTAATCTTCTCCAGGGACTAATATTAGCTTCATGGTCTTGATTAGTAACTATAATCTCATCTCCCGGATTAATAAGGTATTTCAATGCATTAGATAAAACATATAAATTAGCAGACGTTGAACTTCCAATAAGAATCTCATTATTTTTGGCATTGATCATTTTTGAAAATAATTCAGTAGCTTTATCCATATTCTCTCCAGCAATTTTTGACATAGGATACTCTGCATAAGGCTGAACTTTGGTAGATATCATAAATTCAGTTAATTTTTCTATTACATTTTGTGGAACATAACTGCCTCCAGCATTTTCAAAGAATGACCAGTCTTTTGATAAAGAATCTTTGAATGCTGGAAATTGTGATCTAACGTAATCGATATCAAGTTTAATATTTTCTAATTTCAATCTTACCTCTTATTGAATAATCTTTTATTCTAATATAGAAAAAAATAAATAATAATTAATTTTTTTTAGATTTTTAGTAATGATTGATAAACGCAAATTTTATATCAATGGATCATGGGTAAATCCAAGTATAAAAAATGATTTTGAAGTTATTAATCCATCAAATGAACAAAGTTATGCTGTAATTACATTAGGAAGTAAGAAAGATGTTAATTTGGCTGTAGATTCAGCCAAAAAAGCATTTTTAACATGGAGTAAAGTAGAAAAAAAAGAAAAAATTAAATTATTAGAAAATTTACTTGAGATTTATAATGCTAGATGGGATGAGGTAACTCAAACAATGTCTGAAGAAATGGGAGCGCCATTAGAATGGTCTTCATCAGCACAAACTTCTTCAGGAGCAGACCATATTAATGATTTCATTTTAAGATTAAAAAATTTTGAATTTGAAAAAAGATTTAATAAAAATTCTAATAATTATATTGTCCATGAACCAATTGGCGTATGTGGTCTTATTACGCCATGGAATTGGCCTATCAATCAAATTACTTTAAAAGTGATACCAGCTTTAGCAACTGGCTGCACTATGATATTAAAACCTTCAGAAATAGCACCTTTGTCAGGGATGCTTTTTGCAGAAATGATTCATGCAGCAGGCTTCCCTCCGGGTGTTTTCAATTTAATTAATGGTGATGGTGCAGGCGTAGGTACAGATTTGTCTTCCCATAATGATATTGATATGATCTCCTTTACTGGATCAACAAGAGCAGGAAAACTTATTTCCAAAAATTCAGCAGATACTATTAAAAGAGTTTGCTTGGAATTAGGAGG
>CEWG01085326.1_pt1 | contig 11167 bp, 12 predicted proteins | sample 361411 | NCBI WGS metagenome assembly CEWG01 (sample SAMEA2622173, study PRJEB7988) | marine metagenome | biome: marine biome (ENVO:00000447); feature: surface water layer (ENVO:00002042); material: "saline water (ENVO:00002010), including plankton (ENVO:xxxxxxxx)" | depth 5 m | reverse complement strand
TTCTCGTGACGACTGTTGTTGGGATGAAACACCGGACACGGAGTTCGTGACTGTAAATGAACAAACTAATGAACAATGGCCTGACCATTGGAAGGTAATACAATAATGTGGCCTTATACAGATGAAGAAGCAGATTACTTAACTTTTCCTAAACAGGAAAAAAAATGGGATGAGTCTGGATGGTATTGGGAAAGGTACAAAGACAAGTGCTTAAACGAACTTGCTCCACTGGCCGACTATTCAAAAAATCAAGTTCCGTTCACTGACGAAGAAGCAGAATACTTTAGATTCGCCGCTTAATAATATTTTGGATGATCCTTCATGGGTGTGTCTTTGACATTATCCCTTGTGCGGATTGTTTCTGCACCATCAAATACGATATCTTGGCCTGTCATGAATTTGTTTACATCGCTGTTCAACCATAACAACACATTGGCAACGTTTTCTGATTGGGTTCCTGTGCCCAATGGAATATCGTTCTTATAGATTTGTTTGAGAGCATCACCATGATATCCAACGTGTAAATTCTTTGTCCTTCTGCTGTTGCCAAGTATTACGTTGTTAAAAAGGTTTTGCTTCCAAGTCCAAAACGCACTAGCAGATCTAAAATAAAATTCTGCCATGTGCTTGGCTCCACCTGTGGCAGGCTTGTTAGGTCCACCTGCATATATCAGACTGCTTATTCCTGAGATACTTGCCCACCGCATTAAATTATTTTCATCTGACAACTCTGGTTTGCATTCAATTATTAGGCTTGCCAAAGGTTCCGAACACATCCTAACTGCATTTTGAATGTCTTGTAATTTTAATTTGTCCCAACCGATGTTCCAACTCTCACCTACCAACCAGTACACTTTGGTTATAGGACCTTGCTCCCTGGCTTTGTCCACCACGTCCTTCATGTCTGTACCCTCGAACATGTTCTTACGCACTAGTGTGATGTTTGGATTTTTATCTAATTCTTTTGCGTGTTCATCATACTTTCTGTATGTGCCCACCACTTTATGATCTTTTGCTTCTGCCTGTGCTACGAAACTTCCTATCGATCCATTTGCTCCGCATATCAATACTGTCATGTTGTTCCTCAATAGGTGGCCCTAGGGCCACCTATATGATTAGATTATTTGCCTACCCAGTTCTTACCCGCTTTATCTAATTTCGCGGCCCACTCTGTTGGTGTAAGGTCACCGTATACAGATGGATGGAATAGTTTCTTGTTCTTGATGTGTCCTGCAACTGCTTCGTTCTTCAACACGTTTTGCCATGCCGCCCTCAATGTCGCGACGTCTGACTCACTCATGTTAGCAGAATCCAAGTATGTGAACGTTTGAATGTCATTGTACTTGTATTCAGGAAACAGTGTTGCCATTGGTTCCATATCAAGTATCTTTGTTGGTCCTGTGTTTGCCCAACAACTGATACCGTTCTTCGTTACGCCACTCACTGCTTTTGGCATGTTAGTGAACAACATATCTGTGTCGCCTGCAACAAAACCTTTAAGGCTTTTGCCCGACGAACCATATGGTACAAACTTCATTGGTGTGCCTGTGACATCAACCAATGGGTCGATCAAGTGCTGACCATAAGAGTTTGAAACAGCAAACGTAAGTCTTTTGCCGGCTTTGAGCCTTGCAACTGCTTCGTCTAGTGCTTCGTTAGAACAGAAAGCCATTGCTCTGCCCCATCCTGTACCAATCCATGATTCAGGAGTCGCCTGCAACTCGTTTCCCACAGACTCATGATCCAGTGTGTTCTGAATCCATACGCTTGGGTTTTTGCTTTTCTTAAGGTATATTGTTGCTCCAACGGCACTGTCAACTATTACCTTGTTGAACTTGAAGCCTGTTTCTTTTTCAAGAATTGGAACAAACAATTCTGCGTTATCATACGCAGTTCCACCCGGGGTACCTGTAACCAGGTAATCGATAGTTTTTGCGTTCGCTATACCAAAAGTCATAAGCGAGACCAAAAACGCTATTATTGTCTTCTTCATTTTTATTTTCCTTTAAGTTAACTTTACTAATTTTACATTTTTATTAAAGTTTTGTCAACACACGATCACATGGAAATAGAAAATAGGAGTTATGTTCTTCATCCTGCAATCGTGTGTTTGTGAAAGTTAGCCTGGAGGCATACGGGAAGGCGTTCTCAAGCGAGTAAAGAGAGATTGGATACTGGCATATGTAAATCTCTCAAGCGTCATTAAACCCGACGTCGAATGATGTTCGGCGTTACATCAGTACTTATCCAATCAAATTACCAACGTCCTAGATTTGATATGTATGGTAGCCAGTCGCTATAGATATGGGCCAATCTTATCACAGCACCTTGTATCTGTCCCTGCAACACAAAGGCAAATATTAATATCAAGGTATCCCATCTTCGCAACAGATATCCAATTGGCAGTAAGGCCAATGTGACCACGACATAGTACATCTGTTGATTTACAATAGTGCCCATGTAGAATACCAGACACATCAAAAGCAAGAAAGTAAATGTGTATAGGGTTTTCTGATTTATCCTAAACAATACGTGCAGATGCTTGGCAAAGGGCCAGGCCGCCAACAAACATAATGCATTCATTACTACAAAATAGATTACAAGTGTACCAAACATACCAGAAGACACAGTTGTTTCCCAATTTATAATTTGCATGTTGTTTTCAATTATGTTCAACACAATGGCTTCACTTGTCGTGATAGGAATTCCTATTAGCAACAGAGGAGTAAGTTGTGTCAATCCCGCGGCATTATTGGCCGTCTCCGCACTTACTAGACTTTTGATATCACCATTCTCGTCATATGTGCCGTTCTTCTTTCCACGATTCCTTTCTCTTATGTAGGCAACGTTGCTGGCAAGTGTAGAGGTCATGTGTGGAACTAGTCCACAAAGACTTCCAATGACCGTGCCTCTGATACTAGATCCTATGTTTTTTAAAAACTCTCTGGCGTGTTGTATAAATTTGTTGTCCCAAAGTTTATCCAATGCACTTGCATCTGGTCTGGGAGAGTTCCACTCTTTGAGGAATATCGGAAACACAAACAATGCAACCACCACAGGATAAAGAGGTAATCCAAAATGTAGGTAATAAAATTTTTGGTAGTCGATTAAAAAGTCCCAGTTGTACTGCATAAGTTCTTTAGAGAATCCTATAGAACTCAAGAACCATCCTATTGCAAACAGCATAAGGTTGTGATACCATTTTTGTCCTGCGTATGTGGCAACTAAAAATATTGCAACTCCTATTAGAATTACAGACTGCACATGGGTATTGTAAAATTTAGAGATAGCATATACCCCTACCGGAAGAAATATCATCATTATCAGTGAGGCTATACCCGCACCAAGAAAACTTCCCATTGCACTGTTACTGATTGCATAGTTGCCTCTGCCAGACAAAAACATTCTATGGCCTTCTGTGACCGCCGGCAGACTAGAAGTCTCTCCTGGCACTGCCAAGGTTGTGGCCACAACACTGCCTGTGTACTGCGACGAGCCTGCCAGGCACATATAGAACAAAACTATCTGAAAGAGATCAAAATCTGTTATGAAAGGATAAACCAAAATCAAAGTAACAACATTACCAATTCCCGGCAGTACGCCAGCAATCAATCCTAGGAATATCCCAGATAGCATTACCGATAAGTTTAGTAAAATTAGTTCCACTCTAAATTATAAAATACACTTCGTTAGAAGTCAATCATCATTGGTTTGACATTCTTGAGTCCGCCTTTGAGTATCCCACCCTCGAGCATACAACTTGGATGTATGTTCTTGTCAAGGAATTCAACCCACTCAAAATATTCTTTGTACATGGTTTTGGCATTTTGGTTCTTGCAAAACCATTCGAACCTCGGTTCATCTTGCCATGGTATATGGAATTTAGGATCTTTACCATCATGGAAAATTTCACCTTTTAATTCTGTGTACATGATTTCTTCGTGTATCCATTCATTATTACCAATCCATACATTTGCATTTTGCGAAACATCTGCTCTGTCTAGATAATCTTGATCGCTGGTTTTATATTTTTTCCTAATGTCATCCCCGACCTTGATCATAATTTCTGCGGTTTCGTAGAACCTAATTGTTGGCACAAGAAAACTTATACTGCCCAATTGGTTTACCATGTCCTGCTGTTGGTACAATGACCAAGTGCCGTAGTGTTTGTTGTACAGCACAGGTTTCCATCCTTGGCCTGTCAGCACAGCACCGTTTTTATTATTACGTTGTGGAATAAATCTATCTGCACTGATCCTGCAGATGTCATCAAGCATACCCATTGTTGTCATCCTACACCACATCTTATTATCAAGATAGTGCTCCACCGTTGCCTTATATGTTTCATTGATGTCAAGGAACACAATTTTAGTCTGTGGAAACATTTCAACATACGATAACACATGATGCAAATTTTTTGATATTTCCGAATTAAATCTGGAATCATCTTCACGTGGATCTCCAAAGCACTGCATTGAAATTACATCAAGTGGGCAACCTGTTTGCTCTGATACTTTCAGTATCATTGTGCTGTCATGTCCGCCACCCCAACTCAATTCTAGATAATCATATTTGTTACGTAAGGCTCTCATACGATCTTTGTAAAGTTCTTCCAAAGACTTGTCCGGTACAGGTTGTTTTACCTGGAACCCTGTGTATAGTTCTAGATCGTCAAAGTGCTGACAATCCAAGAGAGCAGTTAGTGTTGTTGGATATTTTTTCTTTGTGCGGTGATCAAACACTCCCTCTGGCCATTCATTCCTATAAGGATACATGTCCTCTGTGTATGTAGAATCAAATATTTGCATTACTACGATCTTTTACGTGCTATGATAGTCAGTGAGTTACGAAGTACGTTTGAATTATTAAATGTGTGATGTGGAAAGAACCACGGCCATTCATAGAAGTCTCCCATCTTCCAATTCTGCACAATGTCTTTGCCCATTCCAAATCCTTGTCCATAGGCCCAGTCATTTAGAAACACTACTCCTATCCTTACCTCGCCACATAGTATAGGATCTGTTGGAGAGTTATGCATGTTGCTCATTTGTCTGTGTATATCAACATGCACCCTTGTCATCTCATTTGGATACTGCTGGAAACGTGAGTACCTTGCTTTCTCCCAACCCAAAGGTTCCAAGAAGTCTTGCAATGAGTTGTAGACATCTTTGTTGAGCGTGTAGTCCTGTGTCTGCTTAACAATAAGATCGTTTGTGACTGTTATGTCATGCGGTGCATGATCGCTGTAAATGTTTAGTTCGCGGATGTGATTCAATGTGGGTCTTGATTCTGGAAGTTGATCCTGCAGTCCTAGTGTGCTACTGATTCCAACAACTTTTGGTATATCCCAATCAGTGAGTCTTTCTTTTGTGACTCCGTGCTTGGCAAAGTGTTTCCAAACGTTGCCGTGCTTATGGTATCCAGGCTTGGCCTTGTTGAGATTATATAGTCGCCAAGAATTCTGCTGGCTTTCTCCCCATGGGGATATGTTGTGTTTGAGAAGTTGTTTGTCTAGATCGGTCTTGTACATATTATATTCCTTACAGTATGCCAGTACCTAATGATATTTATTACGTCCATATTTTTACTCTTTTGTTTTTGTTAAAGCGGATAACATTTGCTCCACATATTTTATTTTGTAATCTTTGTACTGTCCTTGCAACCATGGCATGTGCGTGACATCTTTGCGTTGCTCCCATGCTTTGCTTTCGTACACATATCGAACATTGTAATCAAAGTTACCTGCAAACATCATCGAATATCCCATGTTTGAAAACTCGTGTTCCGGTAATAGTGTCTCTCCGTTCATTATGGCCAACACTGGATCGTTGCCCGGGAAGGAAACTATCTTGTAATCTATCTCACCACTTGCGAGTGCTGTCCTAAATGGTTTGCTTTTGTATCTCACAACTTTGATGTTTGGATTAATGGCCTGTAAAAATTTTGTCTGTGGTGGTGCCCAAAAATTGCTATCCCAAACACCAACTATAACTTCTTCCCCGCTCTTTAGATAGTTCAAGTCCGCGGCTTGGGTGTTTGATTCAAAGTAGGTTATGTGATAGGGACTATTACTAAACGTAGATAGAATAAATTTGTTATCCAAATTACAAGGACTATTCTCGGCTTCTCTTTCTGTTGGCCATGCAGTTAGCACTTTAGTCTTTGATTTTTCTATCACCTTTATTGCCTGCACACAGTTTTCAACCTTTATGAACTCTCCAAAATTATCGCCTAGTGACTGTGCTATGACTTCGTTCATCCTGTCAATGAGTCCACCTGGCTTTGAGTGTTTTATCACATCTATCTTTTCTGCAACTGCGTTGGTGCAAAACAAAAATGCTACAAGTAGTAAAAGTTTTTTCATACTAAAAATATATCACAAACACTCGTTGTAAGTTGTCTATCAATGGCTCACTCAACAGAAAGCCAAATAACAGAGGAGTGGTATCGTGTTTTTGTAATAACACTCCAAGTGGCAACATCATTACAGCAATCAACAGATGATTAAATCCTGCGTACTGCGTGACTCCTGTTTGCCACAGGGCAACTGCCAACAACACAACCACAGAGATATAAATTCTTTCAATCGGTATGCCGTTGAACACTTTCAGTAGATTAACATATTTTGCGGCAAGTATCAAGCCTATTATTGAGCTCACAAAGAAAAATACCAATACTTGCATAAAGGTGCCCTTAAACCATTCTATGTCAACAGGCAATCCCCTCATCTCGAGTATGTTGTATATCAGTGCTTCGCTGGCAGTAATGGGAATGCCCAAGAAAAGCAATGGTACCAATTGCGTGAACACACCTGCGTTGTTGGCGCTTTCACTTGCAATAAGACTAGGAAAGTCTCCTTGCTTGTATAATTTTTGTTTCTTACGCAATGACTTTTCTGTTATATAGGCCAACAAACTACTAAATCCAAAACTCATGCCCGGCATCAATCCGCCAACCGAACCTAGGAACGAACTCCTGATCAACGTTGACGTGTAGTTCCTCATTTTGCCAAACACTTTCTTGTATCCGTCAAAGGACACACCTGGAAAACTAAAACTACCAGGTTGCTTACGGTAACTCTTGAGCAACACAGGAACAACAAACAGGCTGACCAAAACTGCAAGTGTTGGTATTCCAGAATGCAATAGATCAAAACCTAGGGTCATCACTGACCTACCTGTCTCTTCACTGTACCCCACTTGCCCAAGCAACCCACCAAACACAAACAACAAAGTGCTCAGTAAAATTTTATTTCTACTAACGTACACAAGAACCAACGAGGCTATGCCTAACAACACTCCTTGCATCAAGGACGTCCACACACCGTACACTCCCCATAGCACTGGCAACAGCATGACCACTAAAACGATTGCGAACATGCTGGATATCCAACTGCCCACAGCACTGAACATAATTGCATCGTTGCCTTTGCCCTGTCTGAACAATGTGTGTCCTTCTATTTGTGTTGGTATGTTCATACTTGCCCCGGGCACACCAAACACTATTGCTGTGATGCCATTAAAGTATTGATCTATGCTGGCCATCGTGACGTAGAAAATTAATATGTTCACAGGATCTATCTGTATCAGGAAAGGGAAAGCCAATGTCATTACAACCACACCGCCTATGCCCGGAAGAACACCGGCCAGGAGTCCGCTTACTATTCCACATATGAATACAATCGCTGTTTCTATCATGCGGCAATGACTTTCTTTATTTTGGAAACAATGCTTATGGGCCTACGCAGTTCCATGGCCAAGAGATTGGCATTGATTTCTTTCTTGATTACTTCATCAAAATACTTGTCTCTTAATGTCTTTTTAATCTCAGTTTCCTTGTGCAACACACGAGATTGCTGTTCGAGGTCTTGCTGTTTCCAGTAGCCATCTTTGGTCTCGTTTGTAGCAAGGAAGTCTGTCAGAGCGGACATGCCCATTGCTTTGTTGAGCCTGTGGTAGTGTGCAGAGTGAGAACGATTCATCATCTCAACGTTTTCCTTATTTGGTGATGTGTTGTTCTCTGCAAATATTTTGCGTATTTCTTTTGCCTTGCAGTGTGCAAGTTTTTTAATCAAGTTGGGTTCCAGGTCATTCATCCAGAAATATATCAGTTCTGCATTGGGATCAACCGGTGACAGAGGAGTGTCCATGATGTCGTGACTCATCCTGAAGCAGTACCATCCATTGTCAATTGTTAGATGTGGTTTTTCATATCCCACTATCCAGCAAGTGCGCCTGCCTGTGTTCCTCGTGGCTATGATCTCGCCGCTGTTCTGTGCCCAGGAATGCAAGTTGTTGTAATCGTTGTTCCATGCCATGAACTCTCTGTTGGCGATGCTGTCCTCGTATTGCTTTGCCGAATACGGTTGCCATGCTTCGAAAATCTGCACAGACCAATTGAGATTCCGTATGGCATTTTCATATTTGTATTTGAGGGCATCGTTGGTGTGCTTTGCTAACCACTTACGTGCCTCCACGTGTATCTGTAGAGATGTGTTGACAAAGTTCACTAACTTCACGTTCCTGGTGCCCCTCCTGAGGAAGGCGTCCGTAATTGTGTTGCTGTCTGTGCCTCCCGAGTAACTTATCATGATCTCATCATAGTTCTGCTCTATGGCCTCGCACATCCTGTCTATATAGACAGACACATCGTGTTCTGGCTCTGTGGTCCAATCTGTATCCATGAACTTGCCATGTATGTCAAATTGCAAAACACCTTTCTTGGAAAGATATTCTCCCAGGCCTTTGTGATACTCTCCCAAAGTTTTTGACTGTGTGTTGTCGTAACGAGGTATTCGATTCTCTAATTCAGACAGTGGTCCTAACTTCTTTGACAGGTGCATCAGTGCCTCTATGTCACTGTGAAAACGTTTGCCGTCCGCTACTATGCTGGTGTGTCTGTTTCTGAGATTCTTGTTGAGGTTTTCGAAGGTCACTGGATATTTACAGTGCGTTTTTTACCAGTCTAGTTGTCTTGGTCGTCGTCTTCTGCTCTGTTGGTAATCACCTTGTCCACAAGTCCATACGCAACTGCCTCTTCGGCGTTCATGAACTTGTCTCGTTCCATGTCGTCTTTTAACTTCTGCAGTGGTTGTCCTGTTGTCTTTTCGTATATTTCTGTCAGTTCTTTCTTCCAACGTAGCAGTTCATTGGCACGGATCTCAACGTCTGTGGCCTGTCCACTTGCTCCGCCCAGTGGTTGGTGTATCATGTGTCGTGCGTGTGGCAACATCAATCGCTTGCCTTTGGTTCCCGCTGACGCAAGAAGTGAGCCCATGCTACATGCCTGGCCCACCACTATTGTTTGTATGTCCGATCTCACATACTGCATGGTGTCGTATATCGCCATGCCTGCCGTTACCAGTCCGCCCGGCGAATTGATATACAGTGTTATATCCTTCTGGGCATCCTGTGATTCCAGGAACAACAGTTGAGCACACAAAACCGAAGCGGTGTTCTCTCCTATTGGACCTTCCAACATGATTATCCTGTCCTTGAGCAGTCTACTGAAAATATCGTAGGATCTCTCGCCCTTGGATGTCTGTTCTATCACTATTGGTGTAAGTGGCATATTGTTATAATACATTGAAAACACAAAATGGTCAAGTGTTATATTACTCTTGGAAATTGCGTTGTGGCGGCATCAGTTCCCGGCCGCGATCCGCTGTGTCCCTCCTCCATGGCGCATATCTGGTGTCGGGCTCCTGGAACGGATAACCTTTTTCCTTCATGTAGCACTTCATCCAGTCCTTGTGGCTGTTGTTCTTCAGCAGGTGTGTGGTGTTCAACCATGCCTGCACCAGGTCATGATCCAACAGCGGGTAACGTCTCTGCACTTCACAGAAACAGGCGAGTGCGTTGTCCCTGTCCAACCATTCCTGCAGTATGCCATGCCATGGCCATACCAGTCCCAGATCCTTGGGGAACCTTCCGCCAAAACTGCTGTCTGCTCTTATGGGTGTGCCATCGTAGCCGTAATCTGCGTGGAACTCGTCACCACCCACAGGACTGACAAAGGCCGTTGGACCGTCACCTCCCATGTGATTGCGGAACACAGCCAAGAGCACACGTGACTCCTCGGACTTGTTGAACCTGCCGTAGTGTATCTCTGTGAGCCTCTCAATGTCAGCGGCCAGATCATTGACTGTGCCATGCTTGACGAACCTGCTACCATGGATCCGCATGCGGTCCGCCAGCGTCCTGTTGCGTTCGCCAAACTTTGCCACCACTGTGTTCGCCGTGAGGCCAACACTCTGGGCCGCCGCTAGGATCACGCCTGTGTCGTAGCCACTGCCCATCAGCGTGACTGCGTCATCCGTGAATCTCTCCCTGACCGCGTTCTCCAGGCCCTCGAACACCCTGTCGTAGTTCTGGGTGTGCTGTGCGAGGTCAAATGGCCTGCGTGGTTCGTGTGTGAGCGTGCCTGTGCGCCTGTTCCACCTATAGGTGTGATTGGCACGTGCCCGCCAGGCGGTTGGATTAACTGCTCTTATAACGTCGCCGCGTGATGCCACGTGCATGTGCTCCGTGTCGTAGTAGTACCACAGCGGATGTGTGCTGAAGGAATCTGTGGCGAACCATACGTGCTCGTCGTCCGAGTGCATGACCGCGAAGTCGCCCCTGAGCCCACGCATCTGTTCCCTGGGATCTCTGTGGAATGGTTCTCGGGGTGTGTACACCCGGCCGTGCCACTGTGTGGTCGCCGCGCCGCGTGAGTCGTGATCTATTGCCGCCATGCAGTATTTTATCGTGTTATCTGCGCCTATTCCCTGATCGCGGCACTGCGGAGTTATCTGGTGTTATAATGAACTAGATGTGTGCGAATATGGCCATGCCCACGAAGAACGCTATGAACACCCAGCAGTCCACGGCGTGTCGCTCGATGGTGTTGTATCTCTTCTCTGACATTACAACTGTATCGGCACTGTGTATTCTCGGCCGTCCACTTCTATGGTTGTGCGTATGCCCCATGCTCTTGACCACAGCCTGGCATCTTCCTGCTTCACCTTGCGTTGTTTGTTCGTGTTCGATTTGCGATATGAGCCGGTCGTCACCCAGTTCATCTCTTCTTCCGTGTATGGTATCATTGTTGGATTGTTCCTTTGTTTTACACTAATTTAGCATGTTGCAGGTCAAAACACTAGTGTTGATTCAGCATAGGTGCTATG
>CEWG01035612.1_pt1 | contig 11181 bp, 11 predicted proteins | sample 361411 | NCBI WGS metagenome assembly CEWG01 (sample SAMEA2622173, study PRJEB7988) | marine metagenome | biome: marine biome (ENVO:00000447); feature: surface water layer (ENVO:00002042); material: "saline water (ENVO:00002010), including plankton (ENVO:xxxxxxxx)" | depth 5 m | reverse complement strand
GCACAATTACAATGATTGGAAGTAGTGGCTACAGTATTAGCACAATTGCAATGATTGGAAGTAGTAGCTACAGTATTACAATTATTATGTGTATGAGGTGTAACATAACATTGATTAGTAGTAGGAACAGTGTAGACTGGTTGTGCAGCATGAGTATGATTAGTATTGCATGTATTTAATGTAGGGTAATATACATGTCTTATTCTTCTTAAATTTGTATAATCACTTGATGACATATTATTATTGTTATATAAATAATAGGGTGAAAAGAAATATTTATAATTTTTAATTAATTTATCTTCTACACATAATCACTTAAAATTATATAGATTGATACTATAAGTAATGGAAAATTTGGATTTAGATATTAATAATTATAGTATAAATGATATTGAAAAATTTTTTAAATTAAAAAAGAAAACTGTATATACAGTAGATGATATTGAATTAAAAGAAACTCAAATAAGAGAACAGTTATTAAAAAGTGGTCATGTAGATAAAAGATTTAAACGCGATTTATTTGAATTTTTAAATTCTGCAAAAAAATGGTTAATTGATACAAAATGTAAACCAATACAAAATAATACTCCCACTACAGTTCCAAATAATTATAAATTAGATACCATAGAAAATCCAGTATACAAAGTTCCAAATCCTCGTCAGGAGAATTTAATAGAACGTCCTAAAACAGAATATATGTATACGCAACCAGGAGAATTTTTACCTGGAAATTTAAATCCATTAAATACTCGAGTATTAACTAAATGTTTAAATATAGATACCAGATTTCGAACAAATTTTCATAATACAAATAGTTCAGATATTGTAATACAATTACCTACACGGTTAAATAAAGTAGTATCAATGGAATTATCAGCAATAGAATTACCTGTATCATTTTATGGAATATCAGATAGTTATGGAAATAACTATGTGCAAATATTATTAAAATATACACAACCTGCAATTTCAGATGATATAAAGGAATGTATGCGTACAATCATTATTCCAGACGGAAATTATACAGAAACCGATTTAATAGACACTTTAAATTATATGTTATATAAACCAGGTGAAGTAATTGTGCAAGATACTAATTTTTACATGGATTTAAGTGGTAATATAGTAGATTCAAATGGAGTAGTAATAGACCCATCTTTATATGGTATGGACGCAAGTGGTAATTTATTAAATAAAGATGCAAGTGGAAATATAATAGAACATGAAATACCAGAATTACATGATGTGTTCTCATTTATTGAATTTAAATTAGATATTAATGAAAATGGTTCTGGAAGTAGAAGAGTAACTTTAGGAGCAAGAATAAATGAGTTAATAGATATAAAAGAAATAATTCTGGATTTTTCAAAAACGAAAACAGGAGAAGTAGATAATAGTAGTTTATATACAAAATTTGGTTGGAATTTAGGGTTTACCAAACCATTATATCATGGTGATAATTTTTATAATGCTGAAACCATTATAGAACCTTCGACAAAATATTTATATTTAGCGGTAGATGATTTTAATAATAATTCAAATAGTAATTTTATTAGCGTATTCAATGAATCAATAATGAATACTGATATTTTAGCTCGTATATCAGTAAAAGGTACACGTTTTAATTTATTAACAGACAACAATTTTGAATTAGTTTCAGAACCTCGTATGTATTTTGGTCCAGTAGATATTCAACGTTTACGAATACGTTTATTAGACGAACACGGTCGTGTATTACAAATGAACAATTCAAATTATTCTTTTTGTTTAAAATTAAAGATGATGTATGATTTATAATTTTTTTATAAATATAGTATAAATCATGCCCTATAAAACCAGAAAAGTACGCAACAAAAATTGTTATAAAGTATATAATCAAAAAACAAAAAGAGTATTTGCAAAATGCACTACTAAAAGTAAAGCAAAAAGACAAGAACGTTTGTTAAGAGCAATAAAATATAGTAAAAGTTTCAGACAACAATTTCAAAGAGGAGGACATTATACTCGTAAAAAACATAAATAATACAATTTTTACATATAAATTTTATTATTTTATAACTTTCTTTTATTTTTTTTAGTTTTTTTCAAATTTTTTGTATTTTTCTTGATTTTTTTCATTGTTTTTTTATTTTTTTTCGTTTTCTTTGATTTTTTCTTTCCTCCGAATGAAAAATCCACACTATCATCATTTAATTCATGAACAGAACCATTATCATCAATAATAGTTTCATCATCATCAACATTCATAGTTTCATCATCAATTAGAGTTGATGCGGTTTCTGCACTAATTGCTGATGCTATACTAATAGGTGATGATGGACGAGCTATTATAGGTGCATTTCGTGCAAGCGATGAAGTGCTATTTTGTATAATTGACGCATTATCATTTCGCAAACGTAAAATCTCTTCTGGTGTATATCCTTCTAATAAATTTAATGAATTAACATCTGCATTAGAATGTAAATGGTCATTAAATACCAAATAACTATCATTACCAGCATTATTATTTATAACATAATTAATTTCACATTTATTTACAGTTATTGGTTCTTGACAATGGCTTGAACTTACCCAAGAGCCACCTTTAATTACATTTACAGAAACGACTGCAGTATCAATGGTTTCAATAGTTTGTAATACAAATATCTGATTATTAATTTTTTCACCATTATTTTTTCGACGTTGTATATTTTCTAATAATGACATTAATTGTCCAACTGGAACAATTTCATTAGTTAATCCAATAGAACGCATATTAAAAAATAAATGTTTTTTACCTCGAGGATATTCATAAATATTGATGGTGCTATTAGGATATTTACATTCATATAAAATATTTGATAGATTATTTAATGCATTTAATAATTGTTCATAACTACAAAATATAGTAGACACACCATATTTAAATATAATATTATCATTTGACGCATTTATAATAGAATTAACACTTTGATGTTCAAGTGTATTAAAATCGAATATTTCTTCTTGCATATCTATTTCAGTAGTAATTCCAAAAATAGGTCTTTCTTTTGCATCATTTTTAATATTTAATATCTCATATATTTTTTTAATATCATCTATATTTATTGGGTAGCTACCCTTTTCACGTAATTGCTCTATAATATTATCTTTAATGCCTTGTATTGTAAGTGCAGAAATAAATTGAAAAGGCGTATAACCCAAATTATCTCTGATATTTACATTTTTTGTATTATCTAATACAATTTTAAATATATCCATAGCAATTTTTTGACGTTCTTGAATATATTTTTTATATTTATCTAATAATTCGTCATAATCAGGTTGATTTGGGTCTGGTTCTACCATATTATATATTTCATGAAATATACTATAGCGAGTATAATTACATATAGTATGTAATGGAGTTTGACCATCATAATTTTTAATATTAAAATTAGGTTTAAACAATTCTATAAATAGTTTTAAATATTCAACAGCATATTTATCTGGAAAATCTATATGCATATCATCATGGTAATTAACAGACATAATATAAATAGCATAATGAATAGCACGGTAGTGATTTCTATCACTTTTTTCAGTTAAATTAGTAAAATCTATATTTTTAGATAGAAAGAATCTATGTAATAATTTAATTAAATCAAGATGCGGTTTATATGATTTACTCACAATTTGATAACTTGTAATAGTTAGTAATAAATTTGTATCTTCTGTTATATTAGTAGCCCCATTTTCGAATAATGTTTCAATTATTTCAATATCATGGTCATCAGATTCTAAATACGCAGTTATTGCAACATAAATAGGCGTTGTATATGAAATGTGTTCTTCAATAATTTCTTCTTCATCATATACATGATCAATAATTTTATATCTTGCATTAACAATATTAGGGTATGTATTAATTATATAATTAACAGTATCTGCTTCATTTACTTCAATTGCTTTCATTAAATTACCTAAAATGTTATCATTATATGTAGGTTCTCCACCTTTTATATTTTTATAGCGTTTAGTTTTATTATTATATTTACGTATTTTTTTACGTGAAACCATTTATAATATACAGATACAATAATTCTTAAAACATTTGTAAAAACAATATATATATAAAATATCTATAATATATAGTTATTTTACACAGGTTCTCAAAAGTTAAATATGGTTTTAAGTTTTGAACAACAAAATATATTAAATGAAGTAAGAACAGGTTCTAATATAGTAGTGGATGCTGTAGCTGGAACTGGAAAAACAACAATAATATTATCGTTAGCAAAAGAGTTTCCAGATAAAGATATTTTACAAATGACATATAATAAGTCATTAAAGTTCGAAGTTCGAGAAAAAATCAAAAGTTCTCAATTAGAGAATATAAATGTGCATACATTTCATAGTTTGGCTGTATGTTATTATTCAGAAAAGGCACATGTGGATAATGAAATACGAAAAATAATAGTAAATAATGTCAACCCCATTAAAAAAATACCAATAATAGACCTTTTGGTTCTCGATGAAAGTCAAGATATGACCTATTTGTATTTTCAATTAATGTGCAAGTATTTATTTGATATGGGTTCTCCAGTTCAGTTATTAATTATGGGTGATTATATGCAAGGATTATATGAATTTAAAGGTTCTGATATTCGATATTTAACATTTGCAGATTTAATATGGGAAAAACATCCATTATTGAGAACCAACGAATTTAAAACATGTACAATGAAAATGTCATATAGAATAACAAATCAAATACGGCAGTTTGTAAACAATGTTCTCATTGGTGAGGATAGAATGAATTCATGTAGAGATGATGAACCAGTTCATTATATTCGAAATTCACGTCATAATAGTGAAAAAATAGTATATGCAGAAATATGTCGTTTATTCGAAATGGGTGTAAAAGCCAGTGATATATTTGTATTAGGACCTTCTGTAAAAGGAGAACGAAGTAATATACGTAAATTAGAGAACATGTTAGTAGAAAAAAACATACCTTGTCATGTTCCAATGTTAGAAAGTAGTGATATAGACCAAAGAGTAATAGATGGAAAGGTGGTGTTCTCAACATTTCATTGCGTAAAGGGTAGACAAAGGAAATATGTATTTGTAATAGGCATGGACCACTCTTATTTTAAATATTATGCACGAAATTTACCTCGTGATATATGCCCAAATACAATTTATGTTGCATGCACACGTGCACAAAATGGGTTATATGTTCTCGAAAATAATTCAAAACCCGATGACAGACCTATAGATTTTATCAAAAAAAACCACATAGAAATGAAAGAAGAGCCATATATTAAGTTTCGTGGTCAACATCAAACATTATTTCAAATAAGTGAAGAAGCAGAAATACAAACAACAATTAAAACAACACCTACAGATTTGATTAAGTTTATTCCAGAGGAAGGTTATCAACATATATGTGCATTATTAGAAGAAATATTCATAGTTGAGAACCCAGAATCATATAATATAGAAATGGCACCATTAATTCAAACAAAAACAGGGCAATATGAAGAAATAAGTGATATAAATGGAATAGCAATACCTTGTATTTATTATGATTTTTTACGGTATGTTTGGTCAGGTTCTCGAGTAAACAAAACAAAAGATAGTATATTATATGAATTAATAGAAATGAACCTGGATAATATAAAGCAGAAGAATCGTAGTTTCTTACAAGAAATGATAGATAAATTACCAGAAGAAATACATTCAGTAAAAGATTATTTATATATGGCAAATATAAATTTGGCGATACAAGAATCGTTATATTTTAAATTAAAACAGATAACAGAATATGATTGGTTAGAAGATGAAATAGCAGAGCAATGTAAAGAAGAATTTCGAAATGTAATTGGTCCAGATTGTCAGAATGAACGTCCAAAGATAGAAGAATATTTAATACATGCATCAGATGATAATAGTCATAAATATATAGATGAATTTACTAAAAAATTCATAGAACATAAAGTGTTTCGTTTTACAGCAAGAACTGATATAATTACAGAAACTACAGTATGGGAATTAAAATGTTGTTCAAAATTAACAACAGAACATATGTTGCAACTCGCAATTTATGCATGGATATGGGAATTAAAAAACAAAGATAGAGAACATGAAAAAAAATTCAAGTTATACAATGTAAAAACTGGCGAATTATTAAATATGAAAGTAGATATTTCTATTTTAAATGAGATAATGAAAACATTATTTTGCGGTAGATATACAGAAATTGCTCCAAAACATGATGAATTATTTTTAAGTGATTGTCATGATTATATTCAGCGATTAGAAAGTCTGGAAGAACGACGCAATTTGGAATCAGTTTGTTGACCATAAATCTTACCATTTCTTAAAGCAATACCAGATTTATATTCATAGGTTCCATTACCTAAATAGGTTTTATTTTTATTCCATTCGCGACTGGATTCATCAAAATCAATCACAACATTAAAGGATACACGGTTCACTTTAGTTTGACTACGAGTTATCATATTCAAAATTATATTTGTATAATAAAAAATATAATTTTAATCAATTTTATTTATTTTTTACTTTTTAATGAATAATTTAAACGTAAACTATCGACCATTATCCATTCCATTACGCGAGCTGGTGATAATAATTTACAATAGTGCATACCAGCAGTGCATGGTAATACCACTTTTCTATCATCTTTTGGATATAATTTATCATCACAAGGATATGGATTTTTATTTTCATAAGGAAATCCTGGTGACTTAATTGTAATATCATTATCACCACGTCTACCATTATATTCTAAAGATGCCCAAATCCAACATGGTCCTGCTGGACATACTTTTTTATCTCCGTCTGTTGCACTTACCATTTTTTGACCATATTTTTCATATCTTGTTCGAGTTTTTACCAAAGCATGGTCTAATGCATATTCTATTGCTTTTGCATTAATACTCGCACAATTTCCTAATTTGTTGCTGTCTAAATCATCAAATGTGCTTCCTTCTTCATTATTTACAGCAGCTGTATTATTTGCTGCTTGAAGAGCGGCTTGCTTACTTTTCATTTTACTTTTCATCTCGGTTGCTGTTATTGGATAATATCCTGTATCTATATTACCATTTCCAATATTAATTCTCCAAATATCTAATTCGCCACCATCTTCATACATTATTTGTGTTATGGTATTCGTAGTAAGTGTGCATGTTTCGGGACTTGCACATAAAGAAGGTGAACCGCTACCTGGATTTGCAGAAGCAACTGTATTATTTATTATATAACCAGTAATACGGTCAGTTCCTGCATGTATATGTGGTAAATGACATGATGGATTTTCTTCAGTAACTATATGTTGTGTATCTTTGGTATCCATAATAATTCCTTTTCCATTATTAATATCAGGGTTTACCATGAGTTGCTGTGCATATGCTGTCCACGGTGAGCTTGCTGTGCAACCCGGTTGTTCTGGACATGTTCCATATTCCAATCCTCCATATTCGTCAATTGCTTCACAATAACAAGGCGGTTTAAATTGATGATAACCTTCTTTTTGCATCATATCTATCATTGGAGTTAACATTTCTTTACTCTCATTCATACGCTCTTCAAGAAAGTTCCAATTATTTAAACCCAATACTGATGCTACGAATTCCGTTATATCAGTAGCAACATATGCATGTGCATCATCATATGAAATTTCTGGAATCAAATCACGGTTCATAACCTCTTTGGGAATAGGTCCACTCGCAAATTGCATATGTGTCATGCCTTCTATCATGGTTACTGGCAGTGTTTTTTTAGCTTCTACTATATTCGTGTTTTGTGAAATTTGATTGTAATAAGCTTCTGCGAAGCGGGATATTCTGGCTAAACCATCTAATTCTGCACCAATAGAAAGAACTGGACAATTTGGAAAAGAATATTGCCCTGGACCAATATCTGGTATACTTTTACTTCTAAATGAACGAACTAAAAATGCAGCCAAAAGTATCATTCCATCTGGTTTATTAAACCCATCGGGAAGATTATTTAAATCTTTCAAAATATATGGAAGTAATGCACCACCAACACTATGTCCAGCAAAAAATGTGCTGTGATTATCAGGTAATCCATTATCTTGTAATTCAGATGCCACTTTTTTAATTGCACCTTTTAGTCCAATTGTAGTGATGTTTCCATTCATATGTGGAACTCCAAAATAAAGACCAATATCCAGTTCTGCAAATTTATTTTGTAAAATATTACCAAGTGGTTCATATGCATCCGCACCAATGCCAAAACCAGGTGCAAGAATTAATGCTGCAGTATTTTTAAAATTATTATTTGGAATGAGTATAGTATCAGGTATTTTATCAGCTATAATAACTGAAAATAAAGATAAAATAAGTAGAAAATAAGAAAACATATTCATAAAAATATTAATAATATAGCTTTATATAATAAAAATTTATTATATAAAATTTATATTTGATTATTTATCAAATCTGTATACCCTTCCTTTTCTATATTTTTCGGTTCTTGCTCTTTTTAATTGTTTGTTAGATATTTCTTTATGAGTTTTTGGAGTTTTTTTAGTAATACGTTTACTCGGTCTATAAATATCATTTTTAAATTTATATCCAACTTCGCCTCTTTGGTTAACCCATTTTTCTTTAAACCATCTGGCAAGTCCTACCTTGGAAGTTTTATTTCCAATATAAGGACTTTTGTTTCCATATTTATCTTTAAACGATTTTTTATATGTTTGCACTAATATTCCACTTCTATATGCACTATGTTTCGGGTATTTCTTATATATATTTTTTTTTGTTTTATTATATAATTTTAAATCAGTAGGAATTTTCATACTATATAATGAAATTATATTAAAAAATAACTACAATATAACCTAAATTATAATAAATTTGTTCTATAATTAGATGTTATCCAATACAATGGAATCTCCTTTAAATAAACGCAATTTATATATATCTTTTTTTTCATAAAAGCCTATATATTGATGAACATTTACTCTTAATTTTCCGATATTTTTAATTTTACCTATAAAGAAATGACAAATAATATTATTATATTCGGTAGTATATACCTTTTTTTGAATATCAATATCTAAATTTAATTCTTCATTCCATTCACGGTGTAGACATTCTTCTATAGTTTCATTCTTTTCTTGTTTTCCACCAGGAAATTCCCAATAATTTGGATTTGGTCCATTCTCTTTACGTAATCCCATTAATATTTTCCCAGAATTATCATACATAATACCACATGCAATATTCATTATAATATTAATAATTATTTTATATTTATATATTATTAATATAAAATGGTTTGGCCTACAACAAATCAAGCAAATAATTTTGATAACTCATTTTTCCAAGGTTTTATTGATGTAAGTGGTGGTCATATTGTAAATAGACATGGTGGAATCTATGCAATAGATGGTTCTGGTATTTTTCAAGATCTATTAGTTAGCACTATTAATGAAAAAATAACAAATACGGGTGTAACTATTGATAGTGTTTTATTGAAAGATAATAATTTAACAGCACATACAATAACTGCTCAAAATTATAGTGTTGGGAATAAAAATATAATTTCGGCATCAGCACAAGGTAGTTTTACCGATTTAGAACTAAAAAATAATGGTAATACTGGATTATTAGCATTTGGAGATACTGGTGATATGCAATTAACTGGTGCTTTATCGGTTGATACTATTAATGAAAAAACAAGTAGTACAGGTGTGACTATTGATAGTGTTTTATTAAAAGATAATATTGTAACAGCACATACATTAAGTGCTCAAAATTATAGTGTTGGAAGTAAAAATGTAATTTCAGCATCAGCACAAGGTAGTTTTACAGATTTAGAATTAAAAAATAATGGTAATACAGGTTTATTAGTATTTGGAGATACTGGTAATATGGATTTATTAGGAATAATAGATATAACTGGAAAAAGTATTATGAGAAGTGATTTATCATTAAATGGAAATATTACAACGAATGGATTTGTGCATCAATTCTAAAGTTATAATACAATTAAGGAAACAGTTAATAGTGATTGACACATAACTAATGTTTTACTTAAGTTTGTGATAGGAAATATATCACCATAACCTAATAAAGTAGAAGTATTAATAGAAAAATATATACGGTCGAATAATTTTTGCGAAAGAGATGTATCTAAATTTTCAACAGATAAGTCTTCTTCTTTAACTTCTTGTTTTGCTTTTTGTGCTACTTTTTCGATTTCTTTGCTAACATTAGCTTCGTTTTCTAATTCATTATTTTCAAATAAATAAAAGTTTTCAGTTATTTCAGGTGTATCTTTAACTTCTTTTTCAACTTTTTTTTTGATAACCTCCTTTTTAATAGTATCTTTTACATAATTAACACCACTAAAATGCTTATCATCTAATATCATGTAAATGAATGAAAATGCAATAATAGAAAGAATTAAAATATATAATTTTGTGTGTTTAAAACTACCCCACAATTTTTCGAAAATAGATAATAATTTCATCATAATTTATATATTATAATGAAAGAAATTATTTAACGGTAATATGCTTGGATATATTTCTAATAACTTTTTTATCTAAACGTATTTGTTCTTCTCCTACATCACCTAATATATTTTTCAACATTCCTATACAAAAGTCGAATTGTTCAGAATCCATATTTTGACTATTTGGGTGTTCTTCACACCATAATGGAACTTTATATTGATTTTGTCTTGCTACAATTTTCATGATATTTTGAAGAGCTTTATTATCAGGTGTATCTTTATTCCATTCATCGTTATCTTTTATATACATAGTTTATATAATTAAACATTCTTATCTACCAATATATGCTTTGATAAATTTCTCATTACTTTATTATCTAACTTTATTTGTTCTTCTCCCACATCACCTAATATGTTTTGAATCATTTTTAACGAAAATTCGAATGTTTCTGAATTCATATCATCACTCGCTGGGTGTTTCTCACGCCATAATGGAAACTGATATTGGTTGTGTTTCGCTACTATCTTCACCATATTACGTAATTGTGTATTATCTGGTGTGTCTTTGTTCCATTCATCGTTATCTTTTATATACATAGTTTCACGTTTTAAATCTGTGCAGTGTAATGGACGTTTTGTTACATCCAGGTCTTTAATACGAGATAAAATCATGTTTGTCATACCATTTACATAACCATTTCT
>CEWG01066336.1_pt1 | contig 11185 bp, 18 predicted proteins | sample 361411 | NCBI WGS metagenome assembly CEWG01 (sample SAMEA2622173, study PRJEB7988) | marine metagenome | biome: marine biome (ENVO:00000447); feature: surface water layer (ENVO:00002042); material: "saline water (ENVO:00002010), including plankton (ENVO:xxxxxxxx)" | depth 5 m | reverse complement strand
TTGATTTTCATATTTATTTTCTTTAGGGTGCTTGTTATAATTAACCACTAAATTGGTTTCCAAGTCTTGGGCTGAGGTTATTCCTAATTCATATCCACTAATATCGTTTTGTGATAAATCTGCTGCTGCAGTTACATTATCTTCAATAGTAAAATATCGTAAAGTAGAAACACCTGATATAGTTGATGCCTGTTGTGCTTGTGGACTTGATTGAAAAAAGAAGCACCCTTCATATTGTAATTGTTCCATTATACTTTCAAGTGAAGTTGGTTCATATAAAGCTAATCTTGTTTTCCAATGGGTTGATGTTGGAGATGTTAAAGTAGAATCTCTTAATTCTGCTACACCTTTATATCCATTGTCTAAATTATCAGTATCCCCTGAATCTGAATTTATACCTGCAAAATCTTTAATAATTTGTCTATGAATTGATACAGGATTATTTAAATCATTGTTTACACCTGTGTGTCCATTAAAATCTTTAGTAGTTATATCTTGTCCTATGTATAGTTCATCTACATTTGCATTGGATTCTTGCTTAGCAATCGGTTCATCATCAGTTGCTAACGATGTTGTATAAGCTGCGAAGATGCTATAAATCTTTAAAGTAGCAGTAAAGTTGTCATATGAACCATCTGGTGCATCATCGGCAAATAATCTAAATGTTAATCTAAATCTATCTTGTATCTGACCATTCTTAAATATATCAGCTAATTCAGTGGCATCTATACTTGTTGTTTGTGTGTTGATTGCTACATTGGAAGTATGAGCATTTGATATTCCACTCCCTGCACTACCTTTAAAAAATTCTGCATTCGTTTCATCAGCTAAGTTTATACTTCCTGATAAATCATCTGAATGTAAATATAATTTAAAACCTGAACCACTAAATGACCCTGAATTAGCATTTCCTAAATCTACTGAGTATCGCATGGTAATATTAAATCCAGTAAGTTTGTGCATTGGTTTTGGAAACTTTAAAAATATAGAAGCACCTGCATCTGCATTAGTATCTCCTTCATCAGGGTTTATTTCTCCACTAATTGTAGCAAAAGAAGTATCGTTTACTGTTCCATCAGAATCTAAATCAAAAGCATTAGCCCCATTACTAAAAGTAGCAGATTCAAATTCTGTTTCACTAAACATGGACAATTCATTAAAGCTCTCATCAGTTAAATCATTTGGTAATACATTAAAATCTTTTACTAATTGACTATTGACTTCTACTGTAGTTCCACCTGTCGCAGAAGAAGCATCTAATCTTTTAGCAGTTGTAGTAGAAGCAAATCCTGACTTATTTAATGGGATAAATCGTTGTACATTTTTATCATAAAATTCTAAACTTGCTAAACTTGAAGCATTGTCTGCTATTTTATTTGGCAACAAAAATACCAAGTTATCATTATCATTTCTTACATAGGGAACTTTATACAAATTATGAAGTTGCTTAGACAATACACTTGAAGAAGATTGACCATAGTCTCCTAATATATAAGGAATATCAATCCCTGAAAAATCTCCACTTGTTTTTACTTGTGGTAATGATACATTCTGAAATGGTCTATTAGATATAACACTTAATACAATAGTATTTCCTCTATATCCAAAGTTGCTAACCTTCCCACTAAATATTTGCAAAGCATTAGCAGCTGTATCATCTCCATCTATTTGTGATAAAATATTTACATGACCATTGATATATTCGTTTCCTAATAATTCTAATAAGGTTGTACCATCTAAATTTATATTAGCAAGATTTAAATTTACTCCACCAGTTTTTGTAGTGAATCCTTTTAAATCCAATGAATAAGATATACTTGGTTTGTTTAAGATTGCAGGGTAATAGTTTAAATTATTATAAGTAGTTTCAGAAAAACTAAATCTAAAAAAATCTGATTCAGTTGTTGATGTAGTTATAACACTCGATGCAGTATTTTTAAATATTTGTACCAACCAGTTTTCGGTCATGGTCGGTGATAGCTTTGATTGATAGTTTGTATTTATAAAACTCATCTTCTTCTTTTCCCTCTTATTAAATCGGCATCAGCTTTTCTTGCACCACCTCTACCTGTTACAAAACTTCTCACTCTCCCTGCTGCCCATTGATGAGCAGATACTCCTGCTCTACTTCCACTTGAATAATAAGCACCCAAACCTCTTTTATAAACCTTTCTTAAAGTAGTAGCAGAAAAACCTCTATTTGCATACTTCTTGATAACAGATGACATTCCACTTACTCTACCTCTTTTTCTTTTTTTTGCCACTTGCTGCTCTCCTCTTACTTATTGCATCAAACATAGCAGGAGTTAATTTACCTGCCTTATATAATTTAGCAGTTCTCTTTATTTCTTTTTCTGATTTCTTTCTGTTTTTAGAACCTGAAAGATATTTTAAAGGTACACCTGCTTTACTTTTTTTCACTTTTTTAAAACTTCTTTTTTTCTTCGGCATTATTGACCAATCTCCCTTCTTATCTTATTAAGAATTTCATCTTCTCTAAATTTCATAGAAAGGTCTGCTTCAAATCGTTTTACCTCTACACCATATTCAAATATGATAATAGTAGGTACTACTTTGATGTCCCATTCTTTTTGAATGACAGCACCTATTTGTTTATTTGCTAAATCGACATAACCAGTATAGCATTTATCTATTTTTTCTAATGGTATTCTATTTGCCCAATTCCAAGAAGCATTTACTTCTATTACAGCACAAAACTCATTCTTCATTAGTTGAATATCTTGAAAGGTATCAAGATTGACTGTTTGCGATTGTAATGGCGATAATGATAATACCAATCCAAACAATCCACATAGTAATTTGTACAATTTGTTCATCTTCTAACCTCATTTATTATTCATGTTTAGTAGAGTTTCGTTAATACTTCTTGTATCATCTTTAATGTCATCTACTTTTTCTTCAAGTTTTTCTACTTTTTCTTCAGTATTTAAAATAGAATTACGAATCATTTGGTCTTTCAAATCGTATTCTGTTCTGCTAATTGGTGGTTCAGGTAATTTCTTAGCTTCCTCTATGTCTGCTTGAAGATTAAACCATAAACCGACTATCATAAATATTGTTACACCAATACTGACAAGTGTTTCAATATTTAGTGTGAATTTAGTTCCTTTTCCAAGTTCCACTTTAGTATCTCCTTAATTTAAGTTTAGGTATTCGTTTTAGTTTTTGTTTAATGCTTTTCTTTTTCATTCCAAATAGTTTCTTTGGTATAAAATTTCTTGCACTACTTTTTGTTACATTACTCATAAGTTTAATTTTTCTGCTCTCCTTATAGCTGGTATAATTGTGTCTACTACTGTTTCATCTACCAATGGGGCAGATATATTTATTGTAATGTTATTTCCACTACTTGTAGGACTTGGTAGTGGTGTTACATCTATTCGTTCCATGCCACTTGCATTATCTCCTACTACTACTCCATTTCCAATAGGTAATGTTGTTCTACCTTTGGTTACAAAACTACCACCAGTTGCAAAAGAGGAAAATAGTTGGTCAGTTACTTTACCAATCATTCCACCTGCACCTGCTGCTACTGCAAGATTTATAGGAAATGGAAGTGATTTCATAATACTTGAAATCAATCCTGCTTGTGCTTCTGCTACTTCTGCTTTTATTACAGATATAGCAGCTTGTTTAGCACTTTGTCCTGAAAGTATAGCTTCTTGTAAATTGTTTTGTATCCTTTCTTTGTGAAGTTGGTCATCAATTATTTTTCTTGTTTTTGCTTGTTCTTTTTGAAATTTTGTAAAACTTTCTTCTTCGTCTTTCATGTGCTGATAAAAGTCATCTACGACTTCTAAATCTTCAGCCATATCATCTTCATCAGGAAGTAAAGATATAGAGGGTCTTTCAGGTACAATAGATTCTTGCAGTTGATTAAACTCTTTTTGTAATCCAATTTGTTCTGCAAGTTTTTCTATTTGTGTATCACTCACATCAATTTGACTTTCCAAGTGTTTAATTATTTTTGGAAGTTCAGAATTTAATCTTTTGTGTTCTTCTATTGTTCTTTTAGCACCTTTAGCACCTAATTCTTCTCTTTCTTTTTCAGCTTCTCCTAATTGAATTTGAAGTTTCGACTGATTGTTAATTTCATCAGAAATCATACTTGACATTTCTGTTATACTTCCAAGACCTTCAAGCTGTTCTCCTATGGATTTTTGTCTTTGTAAAGCTACATCTCTTTCTAAACTTGCAATAGTCCTTAAAACATTCTCATCTTCAGAACCAAGTTCTTTTAATTTTCTTAAAGTTGTTTCTATTGCTGTTTCATTTAATTGCTTGAAAGAATCAGTTAAATCATCTACACCATCTTTTAAGAATTTTACAATACCTTTTATTGATGGTGCTAATATATCGCCAATGCTATCTTGGAGTTGTGATACACTATCTTGAAAGTTTGATATTAGACCAGTAAATGTTTGTGATAGCAAATCAGTAGCTCCTGATATATTTCCTTCAGGGTCAGTCAATGTATTAATTAATGCTTCTCTAAATTGAGGTAAAGTAAGTTTTGATAAATCATCAAAACCAGTTTTAAGTTTAACTTGTGTTAATACACCTCGTTCTCTAAGCACATCTGCTGCACCAGCACCACCTGCAAAGGCACGACCAAAAGCATTGGCTGCATCAACAATATCTGTACCCATAAATGCTGCTAAGTCAGATACTGCTTTTAAAGTTTTTGTACTATCTGCACCAAATGCTTCTAATTGAGCACCTGCTTCAACTACATTTGCAAGTTGAAATGGTGTTGTTGCTGCTACCTTGTTAAAGAAATCAAATGATTTTCTACCCTCATCTACACTTCCTTTTAAAGCTACAAGTCTTGTTTCTAATGCTTCAAACTGTGCAGAAGTTTGTACTGATGACTTTACAACTGCTCCCAAAGCTGCAACACTTGCTAATCCTGCAAATGCTTTTGCTGCTTGTCTTGCTGCTAAAGCTAATTTATTAGTGCTTTTTTCAGTTTTATTTAAATCTTTTACTGCCTTGTTAACTTCGGCTTTTACTAATAATCTTATTTTTTTATCTGCCATTTTGCTCACTCATATAAAGTTTTATACTATTAATCTCGTTTTTTATAATATCAAATATTTCAATCTTGTTTGCATCAGCACTATCTAAATCTTTTGCTAATGGAATATTAAATTCTTTTACCCAATTATATTCTTTTAACAAGATATTATCTTCATTATTTACAATCCATTTTGGATTCATAAACAAAGGTAAATGAAAGTAGAGATTTCTGCCGATGGAAAACTTGCTGTCTTTCCATTGGTCTACCAACATTTCTATTTCTTCCCATACCTGTTCTATATTTTTGTAGGTCTTTACTCTTTTTGTAAGAGGACTTTGTCTTTTGTATGGAAACTCTAAAGTTATGTGTGGAAATCCTAATTGAGAAAACCACACATAACTACAAAGCCCTATGAGTCTTTTTTTTCCAAACCCATATAGTCAGTAAAGATTTGTTGTAGCAATAAATCTACTTGTGCCATTGATAGAGAACTGACTTCTTTTTCAGTTATCCCTGAAAGTTCCTCAACACGATTTATTAATTTAAAATAATCATCTTGATTTTCTTTGTCATCTCTAAAAGCATTTAGACTTAATTGCCACAACTCTCTTTTCTGTTTATAAGTAATAGGATTTACTTCCCACTCTTTATCGAACATTTTAACCTTCATTTGTTACTCCTTCGTTTACCAACCACTTGCTTGAGTTGAATCTGCATACTCAAACTTAAATGCTGTACCTGATGCTGCACCACTTGAAGTAGGTTGTACTACTTTAAATGGGATTGTAATTACTGCACCTGTGTCTGCATTAGGGTCTAAGTTTACTGCTGTTGAATAGATTTCGCATTCTATGTTCATCTCACCTGCTGTTGAAACTGTACCATCACCTTGTTGTAGTTTTAGTGTTGCAGTATTACCACTTAAAAAGTCTTGCAATACATTACCACCACTACCAAAGTCAAAGTTAGCATCATACATTAATGAAATTTCTCCAGTAATGTTTACTGATGGGATACCAAAAGCATATCCTTCTGCATCACCATTAGAATCTCTACCAACTCTTGCTACATTGTTTTCAAAAGTAAATGATACTCCAGTAATTACAGCATCTGCTAACGAAGTTCCATCAACATCAAGTTTCTTAACATCAAAGTAAGATTCTATTTGTGTTGGTGATGTACTCATTAGAGTTGGTGCTGCTGAATTAGCACTCAAAGTTTGTTCTACTAAGAACTTACTTGAACTTGTCATGCCTGAATAGAATGTTCCACTTAGTAAACATCTACCATCAGTCATATCAAAGTTCATTGTAAGACTTTGTAATACAGCACTTGTAATCATTTTATCTTGTGCAGATTCAGGGTAATATAAACCGATATCAAACATACTTGGTACTCCTGAACTTGAATTTGCTGTAAAATCAGGTCTTGATAAAGCTTGACCTGAAGTTGCTTGAATAGTGTGAATGTATGGTCCTGAACCACTTTCACCATGGTCTTGAAGAACATTAGCCAACATACGAACAATCATATCTCGTTCTGCTGGAACTTCAAAATCCATAGTGATAAATCCACCTTTTGTTGTTCTGAACTGGTCTGTATCAAGCTCAATCATTCCTGCATTATTGCTTCGTATCTCACCACTTTCAACAAGATTGAGGACTGGTGCAGATACATTAATTACAGGAAGTAACTCGTATGCAGTATTATTAGCTGCTGCTGTACTAAATAGAACAGATGAACCATCTACTACTTTGTTTTTTATACCTATACTAAAATCACTTTTAGAATAGACTTTTCCACTAACTGCCATGTGTTATTTCTCCTCTTTTTTTACTTTCTTTTTAGGTTGTTCTTTTTTTACTGGTTGAACTTGAACACCTAAAGATTCAAATTCTTCCAAGTTTTCTTTTTCTAACTCAACTTCTTTACCAGCTAACAACTCTCTAATCTTTTGATTAGGTGTATTTAAGTATGATGGTTTTTGTAGTTGTAGTCCTTTTATGTGTTTATACTTCATGAAATCACCTCGTTTGTGTTGCATTGAAAAGTAACAATGACATTGGATATAGTTTCATCATCTTCATCTCGTGTATATTCTACACTTGATACTTGACCACCATACCAATTTGTGATATTGCCACTTTCAAAGTTTCTATTATCAAATAAAATTCTTTTTATTATTTCTGCAATCATAGTCAATCTATTAAGTTGGTTATCTTTTGTATATTCTCCACCTTTTCTTAATTGATAGTTGATTGAAGTAGTAAATTCTCTTATATGTACATTACTTGCAAAATCAAGAAAATTGTCTGATTCAGGAGTAATTAAAATACTTTCTTGCCCTCTATGTTCATCAAACACAATAGGAATAGAAGAAAGATTTTGTTTTAATAACTTTTGTATCGTATCAATTACCCTATCTTTATAAATATTTTCAAATTCTATTGCCATTATCCTTGTCCTCTATATCTTTTTTTATAATACTTCTTACTAATTTTTGTACCATATTTGGTTCTTTTACTTTTTCCTTGTCTTGTTTTCTTCTTTCCATTTCTTCTTACAAAAGTTATTGTGTTCTTTCTTGGCATTATTTCTTATATACCTTTTCTGCCCCTGCAATACCGAATGAACCAAGTGTAACCCAAACAAATGAATTGTATATATAGTCATTTACCATAAGTTCAATACCAATAATTCCCATTACTAAATCTACTATTCCAAATACACACATTAAGGCAAAAGAAATAAATCCAATAATTGCTTTTTCGTTGTATTCGTTTTCATCTTTAAATATTGACCACATTATTTTCTTCTCCCAAATACTTGTTTTTGTGATTTCGGTGGATTCTTTTTTCTACCACTTCTTGGATTCCATAAAAACTTATCAGCCCAATATGCAGCTGACATTTTACCTCTTGCTATATTCTTTCTATGTCTTGCTTTAAAAGACTTTCTTGCTGCAGCACTATAATTATGTCCCATACCTTGTGAACCAAATCTAATCAACTTTAATTGATGTCCTGATTGTGATAATACAATCGCTTTTTTAGTCTTATGGCTTGGTGTCATCTTAGGTTTATTGACTCCCTTTAAACCATACTTCTTTAATAGTCTTTTCTTTCTATCTATGTGTGGCATTATTTCCCAACTTTTCTCATAGCAAGATTATGAGATTGTTTAAAAGTTTTACCTGCTCTCATAGATGCTGCCATACTTCTTAAATGTGCTTTTGTATGATGAACTTTATGTCTGCTCATCTGTCTTTTTTGTGTAGCAGTAAGTCCTTTAAGACTTATACCTTTTAAATTTTTAGCCATTATTTCTTCTTCCCTTTTTTCATCTTCTTTTTCTTCTTTTTCTTTTTTCCATAATGATATGGCATCTTTATCTCCTTTTCATTTGTATTGTTTCTAATCCACCACCTGAAGTGTGGTTTAATCCTGATACTTCTACTTCCCATTCATCGTCAAGTGTATATACACCAGTTGAAAATCGTACATGCACTCCATGTCCTATATGTTGTAATCCACCATCTATAACTCTTTCTTCTTGTACAAGATTAACTTTTAATCCAGTATCATCTCCAACAAAAGATTTAAACTTTACTGTTGATGCACTACCTGCTGCAAAAGTTCCTGCTGTACTTATGATTACTTTTATTCTATCAAATGAAACTTGTGGGTGTCCAAAAGTATCAACTATTGCACCAGTTGTACTTGCATTGATAGAAACTTCTTTTACGATTTTATCTCTACCATCTTCGTCTTGGTCTAATGAAATAACACCTTTTCTAATTAAATCTAATAGTCCATTTGAATCAATAGGATTGTAAGCGATGTCTTGTAGCTCCTCACCTCGTTCTCTATCATAAGGCATAATTGCTAAACTTGCTGATAGCAAAGCAGTTGAACGAACTATGACTTCAGGAAAGTCCCTACCTAAACTATCCCCAGTTCCTACACCTTTGTTCTTGTATATTGGTTTATTAATATACGACCTCACAAAGTCGGAACTTCTTGCAATAAACTCATCAAAGAGTGTTTTATTGTCCCTACCAGCAGTAACTGCTTCATCAAAGTTGGGATTATTTGTGCTTGTTGGTCTGTAATACACTACATCGGCATCTTCATCAAAAAAGAACTTGCCATCTGCATCGATACTTGCTACATCACTTACTAATGTCAGTTCAATGTCGTTTGCATATAATTGAGTGAATTTCCCAACACTACCTGCTTTGTAGATAGTTGCATTCCCACTACCACTATGACTTACCCAGTTAGAGATAGTTCGTTTCCTGTCATAATCAAATACAAATGGTGCTACCAGTTGTATATCTTCTATTGTGCAATATTTTTCAAGATATGTACTCATTCTTAAATTCTCCTATTAGTTGAGGAACTTCTAAACTTTCAATTAAACGATGTAATTCAGGTAGGTAAAACTCTTTCTCTCTATCCGATATTGTTTTTGCTTGTAGCATAGCAGATAGTTCTTTCATTCGTTTAATTGTTTCGGCTAAATCCATTAGTCCCCCTTAATTATTTTATTGTTCCAAGTTGTCATTCCATTATGTATGTCTAAGGTAATTAAGTTAAACCAACCATCTGTAAAGAAGTCTACAATCCCTACATTGTGAGTCCAATTTACCTTTCTACCTTTTAAAAAATCTTTTTTCATCTTACACAAGCATCCCATACTTTGTGCTATATGTATGCCTGAAATGTGTTGCATTACACTTCGTTGGCAATCGTGAGTATGCCCATAGATTACATTACACCCTAAATTTTGTACAGTAGTGCGACTATGGTTAATTGAACTATAATGCCCACCATGATAAGCATAGAGCTTAGAACCTTCTACTTTAAATAACTCACCATAAGGATACCAATCATATCCTCGTTCTTCTATCTTAAATAGATTCTCAGGTTTGTATTGCTCCAAATAAGGGTTCTCATCAACAAAAGCATTATACCAAGCATCGTGGTTACCCATAGCCAAGTATTTCTTTTTACACCCTACTTTCTTTAGTGCTTTATCAATTCTATCTAAATGATAATTGACTTCATCTGCTTCTTTATCAATCAAGGGGAGTTGATATTCTAATGGTGGTCTTTTTCTTCTTGACCATCTCCAATGAGATACATACTCCCCTTCTGCAAAATCACCTAAGTTGATAAATACATCAGGTTTTACTTTTTCAATTACCTTTAATGCACAACTAAATGCTTTCTCATCATGTAATGGGAAGTGCATATCTCCAAATACGATTCCTGTGCTTTTAATTTGTTTCATGTAGTAGTTGCCCTTTTATACCATCCAAAGTAAAATCTTTCTTGCTCAGGTTCTTCGGAAACTAACTTACCATAGAATAAGCAACGATAAGCTTGTAATCGTCTTTTAGAGATTCTTGCTGCATTCTCTATGGTTATTTCTCCGATGACTCCATCTTCTTCGATTTTATTCATCTTTCTACTATTGATGGCTTGTTGTAGTATTTTAACAGCTTGTCTTTGTCCCATATTGACACACATATCGAAATAGGTGGCTTTTAAGTCATTTGGTAAATGGTCTGCTTTACTTGGTTTCCAGTAATTGTTGTAATAGATATTAACTGCATCACTTTTTGTAAGACTTTTAATATCTACATCAGGATACCATCTTTTAGCAATACCAAAGTTGGTTTCACCACCTTTATCGTAAGGGTCATTTACATAACCCCCTTCATGTTCTAATACCTTGTCAATGATTTGTTCAAAGGTAATCATGCTGACTTCTTCACCTTTTCGTAACTCCTCAATCCACCAAGTCCCAACATCCCCATCAATATAGTAGTAAGTGTACCCATATCGAAGGTAGGTAAGGTTATTTGATGTCCAAAGGAATATAATACAAATGTTAAGAATGGTTGCAGTACGAAATGATAACATAAAGCTACTCCACAAGTCCAACCCACAAAAGGTCTCCAACCTGAAACAAATAAGCTATTGCTGTTTGCTTCAACTTTATTGACCTCAATCTGTGCTTTGTTAATCTCTTGTATGAGTTGTGCTTTTTCTGCTTTGTCAAGTGTAAAGTCATCGATTTTGTCTGCTACTTTATCTATGATTCCTGCTACTACATTTAATTTAGGCATCTTTTTCT
>CEWG01058328.1_pt1 | contig 11189 bp, 20 predicted proteins | sample 361411 | NCBI WGS metagenome assembly CEWG01 (sample SAMEA2622173, study PRJEB7988) | marine metagenome | biome: marine biome (ENVO:00000447); feature: surface water layer (ENVO:00002042); material: "saline water (ENVO:00002010), including plankton (ENVO:xxxxxxxx)" | depth 5 m | reverse complement strand
CTAATCCTTTCCAATACTTCACAAATGTCATATCAAGATTACGATAGTCCTCTATGACTTCTCGTTTATAAAAATAATATCCTAATTGTGGTACTACATTATCAGTCACAATTTCGGGTGTTCTCATAAGATATAATACTCTACCATTGTTTACAATCATTTGCACAACGTCAGGATCTTCGGTATCTCCTTCTAATGTTTCTCTGTAAGGTTGTACCATATCAGACTCATGATCTACACCATACTCAACTATGTAATCTATGTGTTCTGGATTAGCAAGTGGTTCGTCTCCTTGAAGATTGAAAATATAATCACATTTCAAATCTGATGCTACCTCTGATACTCTATGATTACATGTATAATGTTTGCCTGTAATGATACTAATACAACCTTCTTCTTTATCAACAAGATCTTTTATAACCTGATCTTCTGTTGCAACAATAATAGTATCAAAGTGCTTACATTTCTTTGCAGCATCTAAAACCCTAAGTATAAGTTCTCTACCACATATTTTTGCTAGAGGTTTATTTGGAAACCTAGATGATGACATTCGTGCAGGGATGACACATGCAATAGTTTTGTTTCTGTACATAAAATTCAGATCTTATCGTGTAGTCTACCAGAGAGTCTCAAATCAGTCAACCCTCGTGTTTGTATATATTCCTCTACTATTCGTCTTGCGAAATCATATCTTTGACTTCGTTTAGATACTACATGCCTACCATAATGGTCAGCAGTAGTATGTTTAGGTATTTGATTCTCACACAATGTTTTGTAATTATGTGTATCTAGATTTAGATGTTCATAAGGTATGTTGAGATCTATGAGTAATTGTTCTACATTTCTATTTTTTGTCACGAAGAAATCAAGATGACTGAATACTAATTCCTTATCAGTATAATATGCGTCCTCTACATCCTTTACGTTCGTGTTCATATACTTATTAGTTTCCTTTGATTCAAAGAGATTTATTCGTTCAATACAAATGTCAACAACATCTGCTTTATATGGAATTATATTTCTACATGTTTTGAAGTGTTCTATAAATGGTTTGTAAGACATCATTTGTGGATGTATTTGTGGTATGAATACATCACAATCACACAAATCATTGAAAAAATGATCTTCCCATACACTCCCATCATCTGAATATATTGGATACAATTTTCTACCTGTTTTTTTACATACACCTGTCGTGAATTTAGGTCTAGGAGAATTTATTTTTCCATATCCAAGATAATCTTCTCTTACAAATTCTTTGATTCTTATACCCTTATCTGTATCGTGATGTAATAGGTCATCACTTGATAGTCTTTCTATTTTGATTTCTGTCGTTATATTATTCTCTTCCTCATACCTATAATATTTTATTCTATGTTGGTCTAATTCGTCATATTTCCATTTGTTAGTCACGTACAAACTACCACCCTGCATTTGAGTGACTGTCTTTCTATTGTATCTGAATATACCATGAAAATATGATTTACCATAATGTTTGAACCCCCATATCACATTCATAATTTTCGTGGTAACATAGATAATATCTATACTACCACATCAATGGCGATACCGCACCCACCTAGACCAGAGAATTATGGTAATCATGACCTCACACCACGTTGGGAAATAGGTTCGTTTGAGGTGGGGGACGTAGTAGAGTGCTTCAAATGTCTAGATGGTGTGATGCAACCAAGTAAACCTGACTGTGGCATCATATCATTTGTATCAGGTGGGTCTATGAGTGTGACAGTAGGTTGCAACTCAGAGGGTAGAGCAGTAAATGTTTGCATCAGTCAATTGTATAACGTAAGAATACTAGAACCCCATGAATATACCAAACTGGCAACATCACTCCAAAAAGGATGCCAAACGAACTCTGCGACCTCAAATGTTGCGACAGGCAAAGAAGAGAACCTCGCTCTTTCTCACACGATTGAAAAGAGAATCGAAACTTATCCACTCGAAGCAAAATCATACTAGACAATAATAATATTGGCACAGAGGGGTATACATATGGGAATGTTGTGGTTATAATGAATAGTATATACACCGAATACAATGCCAGTCAACATAGAAATCAAAGGCAATCTTGCCAAACTACTCGCAACAGAGAATCTTATCATTGAGCATAAGCAAGTTGACACAGCATCATTTGATGTTCAACGTAGAGTTCTAACACTACCTCAATGGGAGACAGACAGCAACTATGTTTATGACATGCTTGTTGCTCATGAAGTTGGTCATGCACTACACACACCATTCAGAGATTGGAGAAAAGAAGAGAAGTACAAAGATCTACCTATGGACTATATCAATGTAGTAGAAGATGCTCGCATTGAGAAGTTGATGAAGCAAAGATTTGCAGGGTTGAACAAAGATTTCTACAAAGCATATGAAGAACTACATGCTAACAACTTCTTTGATGTAAATGACGATACAGTAAATGATCTGAAACTTATTGATAGAATCAATCTATACTTCAAGATCGGTGCATATCTTTGCATTGACTTCAATGATGAAGAGAATCAAATCATTACAGAGATTGCACAGGCAGAGACATTTGACCAAGTGCTAGATTTATCTCTCAAATTATACAACTTATCAAAGCAACAAAAGCAAGAGATAGATCTATTAGAACTAGAGTCAGTCAAGTTAGACCCTGATGGCGAACCTATGGAAATTCTAGGCACACCACAGAATGTACAGACTCAGGACGAGACAGAGGACGAGGACGGCACAGAGACAGATGGTAGTGCTAACACACCTGTACCAACTGATGACGAGGTAGATGATTTCGACTCACTTGAATTATCAGAGAAAGCAGGGAATCACGCTAACATTGAACAGTCTGACACACAGAGAACATTTGATCGCAATGTCAGAGAAGAACTCAAGTCAGATGACCACAGAGAGACAAACTATGTGTCTATACCAGAGGTAGATACTGACTCTATACTAATCAAGTTTGAGACAGTTAGGGACGCACTCAAGTCTCACTTCTCACATAAAACAACTGAGTCTGACCCCTGCACACACCCATATGAAATAAATGGACATAATGCAAGAATAGACAGAGCAGTTGAAGAGTTCAACAAGGTCAAACTATCATCAAGAAAAGATGTCAACAACCTAGTCAAAGAGTTTGAAATGAAGAAGTCAGCAGACTCATATTCTAGGTCAGCAACATCAAGAACTGGTATGTTAGACATGACTAAACTACACACTTACAAGTTCAATGATGACATATTCAAGAAGGTCACAGTTATACCAGAGGGTAAGAATCATGGTCTTGTATTCCTACTAGACTGGTCTGGTTCTATGCACAATATACTAGAAGATACTATGAAACAGTTATTCAATCTAGTATGGTTCTGTCGTAAGGTACAAATACCATTCGAGGTATATGCCTTTACTAATGACTCATGGTCACTTGACCCTAGAACTAAAGATCAAGACCCACATGCTTATACATGGCAACGTGATTTACCATCACACCATACACCTAAACTCAATGAGATAGTTATTCCTGACACTTTCAGATTAGTAAATATACTATCAAGTCAGCAACGTGGTAGAGACCTTGATGAAATGATGAAGTTACTATTCTTGCAAGTAAAAGCAATGAGTAACTATGGAGAACTACCTTATCTAAGAGAGTTCCAACTATCAGGAACACCACTCAATGAAGCAATCATATGTGTAGGTCAGTTGACTAAGAAAATAATCAAATCAACTGGTATCCAAAAGGTTCATGTAGTTGTATTGACTGATGGAGACGGATTTCATTGTGAGTATATGAGACAAGGTTATGATGGTCAACTCTCAAAAGGTACAGTATATTCTGGTGGGTTCATGATTAGACAAGGTTCTAAATCATTCTCAGCAGGTAATGGACATACTGACCTTACAACCGCATTGGTCAGGTCTGTCAAGTCAGAATTACCTAATACATCATTCTTAGGTATTAGAATCATAGAGAGAGACTACAGACATTTCTACATGGGATACGCTAGAAACTCATATGGTATGTTTGATGATATGAAAGCACAGAACCGTAAGGAAGGCATGATTCACTTCAAGTCTGACTCATTTGATCAATGGTATGGTATCTCAAGTAATAAGTTACATGATGATGCTGAACTAGCAGTAGATCAAGGTGCTGACAAGAGAGCAATCTCTACCGCTTTCAAGAAGATGAACAAGGGTAAAAAGACCAACAAGGTTATGGTAAAACAATTCATAGACCAGATAGCATAGTGTCACATGGGATGGTTGCCATCCCATTTACCTTATGGTACGATAAGGACAAGCAAAACAAATTTCTAAAATTCATGCCTACTACTTACGACAGCAATTTCCATCTTGACAACATTGTCGAGAAATATGGTAAAAAACTTGATGCTGATATGGTAAAGGCATACTGTGAAACTCATCCAATTGGGTATCAGACCATTACCAAATTCCTCAACAAGTACAAGACAAAACGTGGTCATTGGAATGTGACAGTCAAGCAAGCAAAACAGCAACTTGAGCAGTCATACGTTGCACCATCCGCACCTGTAAAATCAGTTGCTACTCAATCTAAGGTCGGTCTTGCTAAGACTACCATTGATGTTGAGAATCTCATACCAGACAAAGACCCAACATTTGTAAAGTTTGGTCAGTTCCCAGATCTCAAAAAAGTTATTGCATCTAACCTATTCTATCCTGTATTCATTACAGGTATGTCTGGTAATGGTAAGACATTTGGTGTTGAGCAAGCATGTGCAGAGACAGGTAGAGAACTAATCAGAGTCAACATCACAGTCGAGACTGATGAAGATGACTTGATCGGTGGTTTCAGACTGGTCAATGGCGAGACTGTATGGCACAATGGTGCAGTCATCGAAGCACTAGAGCGTGGTGCTATCTTACTACTTGATGAGATTGATCTAGCATCAAACAAAATCATGTGTCTACAGTCCATACTAGAGGGCAAGGGTGTGTTTCTCAAGAAGATAGGAGAGTATGTCAAACCTAAAGCAGGGTTCAATGTAATTGCTACAGCGAACACTAAAGGTAAGGGTTCTGATGATGGTAGATTCATTGGCACTAATGTACTCAATGAAGCATTTCTTGAGAGATTCCCAGTCACATTTGAGCAAGAGTATCCTACTGTCAAGACAGAGATCAAGATACTCACAGCACTATCTGAGTCACTCAAGATACCTATGATAGGCGAGCATGTTCAGTTTATCAAGCATCTATGTGATTGGTCAGACATAGTGAGACGTACATTCAAAGATGGTGGTGTTGATGAGATTATCTCAACTCGTAGACTCACACACATTATCCGAGCATACTCTATCTTTGGTAACAAAGAGAAGTCAGTACAAATATGTCTCAACAGATTTGATGAAGAGACCAAAGAGTCATTCTGGTCACTATATACTAAACTAGATGACACAGTTGTGTCACAAACACCAGAGGATGCTACAAATGGATGAGATCGAGTTCGTACCAGAGGATGACATTGATGTTCAATTCATCCCAGAAGGTACAGAGGAAGAAATCAAAATCTTCCTCGAACTCATCCAAGAATAATTGTTACGATCTCGTAACATTTCATTTACATACACTCAATAAGAACTATAATGTGTGTATGCAGTCCTATCACATGACTCTAAACTGGATGTTGTTCCCTCATTATTATGGAGAAATTATGCTAATCACAGGTTCTAGTGCTATCGCAGCAGTAAACTTTGATGATACAAGTGAAATTGGTATCAAATTCACATCACAGGACACAGAGTATAAGTTCCTTGCTAAAGATGTAAACTTAGTTCGTAGAGGACTTGAGAGTACAGTAGCAAAGAATGACTCAGTTGGTAGACTAATTGCTGACTACAGAAAGTCAGGTCAGTTGACTCAAGTATAACTTGATCGACTACACACTACAAGCACTCTAGCAGTAGGGTGCTTTTTTTATTCACATTATCGAGTGTAACATGGACACAGATCTACTAAAAAGACTAGACAAGGCAGTTGATAGATCAAGAGAGATCACAACTATTGTAGGTAAACTTCAGTCCGCTTTTTACACTAATGATGAGTCAGCAATCGAGGATTATCTCGAACTTGCTAGGACTTATTCAATCTATGCTATAGCAGAGTTAGACTCTACTATACAGGAATTAGTTGAAGTTACTGAACAGAGTACAGACAAATCAAATGTAGTTCAACTATCTGATTATCAATGACTGAACATATCATACAAGAGGACATACTGGACTATGAGAGTTATGACGATGTTATCAACAACAGAGACATAGACCCATATGCAGATTCTCAATTCAAACCTATCAAAGATATGACCTCTAAGCGTAAGGGCAGATTCTTTGAACTATTGACTGAGGAATATGTAGATAGAGAACTAAAGATGACAGTATCCAAACCAAAGAACACAGAACATGATACTGTCATCAATGGTAAGAAGGTCGAGATCAAGGGGTCATTTAGATGGGTAGTTGATGGAGAACTAACACACTATAGATGGCAACAGATACGTCCGTCTCAAGACTATGAGTACATGGTATTTCTTGCAGTTGACCCAAAAGATATTAGATTCTATTGTGCATCCAAGCAAGAGGTATCAGATTTTGTTACTATACAGGATAGCAATGGCAACTACCCATACAACCAACATGGTGGGATGACTGTCAACTCTGGATGTTTCCGTATTGATGGATTTCCAGAGGATTTTCCATTTATGAGATCATTGACTGAATTCCTATGAAGAAGAATACCATAACAAATAAAGACTGTCTCAAGTATCTAAAGACAATACCAGACAATTCGATTGATCTGGTATTGACTGACCCACCATACTTTATTGGATTTGATGGTGGTAAGGGGTGGGATAATCAATGGAAAACAGATAGAGAATACATTCAATGGTGCATCAAGTGGACTAAAGAATGTATCAGGGTACTCAAGGATGAGAGAATGTTGGTAGTTTGGGGTACTTTGAAAACCGAAGCGTTCTTACTCTATAAACTAGCATTGAATCGTATTGAAGGCATCTACCCACAGAATGAGATTATATGGTCATACAACTGGGGTGGTAGATCACAGGATAATTTCGCTCGTAAGCATGAGTACGCATGGTGTTACTCTACTGGTAAGAAGTTTCTATTCAATGGCGATGACGTGAGAGTTGATAGAAAAGTAACCAAGAACCTTAGATCAGGTAAGAACTACACTAAGGGTACAATACCAACATGTGTATGGGAGAAGAATAACCACACTACGTCAGTTGATTATTGTGGTTGGCATCCTACCACTAAGAACCTAGACATTTTACAACGTATCATACGTGCATACACAAATGAGAATGATACAGTATTGGATATATTCATGGGTAGTGGTTCGACAGCAATAGCATCCAAGTTGACTAATAGAGACTATGTTGGATGCGAGTTGGACATTGATTACATCACAAAAGCAAGGAAAAGGATAAAATCATACGATAGAATAAACACACTATCAGCAATACTGTAATGAGAGACACAATCTTATATGGAGACTGTCGTGATACACTCAAGAATGTAACAAATTCAAGTGTGCAGATGTGTGTTACATCCCCACCATATTACGGATTACGTGATTATGGCGGAGAAAAGAACCAAATCGGGCAAGAACAGACACCAGAAGAGTTTATTGATGAGTTAGTCAAGGTATTTCGTGAAGTGAGACGCACTCTCAAGGATGATGGTACGTTATGGTTGAACATAGGAGACAGTTATTACAACTATCGTCCTAGTAAGGGTAAATCATATCCTAAACAGACTGTAAGTAAGACTAAGCAAGATCTACCTGACTATAGTAGCAAGAGAAATAATAAATTATCAAATCTAAAAGAAAAAGATCTAATTGGTATCCCTTGGATGCTTGCTTTTGCTTTGAGAGCAGACGGATGGTATCTCAGACAAGATATTATATGGCATAAACCAAATCCTATGCCAGAGAGTGTGAAGGATAGATGTACCAAATCTCATGAGTACATATTCTTATTATCAAAGAGTAAGAAGTATTACTATGATAATGAAGCAATCAAAGAACCAGTCAAACAGGACTGGGGTACTCGCAATCGTGTAAATGGCAAGTATCACAATACTGGATCAGGGTTACAACCGCATAGTGGACTGACTAAGAGTTATACTACCAAGAATAAGAGAAGTGTGTGGAGTGTTACCAACAAACCATATAAACATGCTCACTTCGCTACTTTCCCACCTGATCTTATAGTACCACCGATATTAGCAGGTAGTAAGAAGGGAGATATAGTATTAGACCCATTCATGGGGTCAGGTACTACTGGTATGGTAGCAAAAGAACATGGAAGATATTTTATTGGTTGTGAGTTGCATGCTGACTACAGCGAACTCATAAGACAACGTATGCCAGTTGAAATAGCGTCACAAGACATAGAGAACCCACTTACAGACATGTTATACTGATAATAGTTCAGTACAACATTATGCCAAACGAACCACAGTTGCCTGATTTCAGTAATGACAAACTTATTACTGTCAATACAGAATGGCACTCAGTACAAATTGCACAAAGCGAAATGGCAAAAGTCATTGATTTTTGTGAAAAGAATAACATCACAAAAGACTACTACATGTGGGAGTTTATGGTGTGGGAGCATGAAGAATGAGTGACTATCAGAGATTTCAAGAGTGGTTGAATGATTGCCCAGTCGAGGTTATCAACTACTTAGATTATACAGACCAATTCGAGGTCACATTCAAAGTACCCCTAGAGGTAGAATTATGAGAAAATTCACAGTATCAGCACTCGTTGAAGGATACCGCATAGATGATGAGATCATGGCAGTATCCATACACCACGCTATCAAACTTATGAAGAGTAAGTATAGCACCGCAAGAAACATTTACGTCAGAAACTAATGCAAACAGTTCCATTTTACGATTTCCCACAGAGTCCAATACTTATTATTGGTTTCTTCGGGATACTCACAGCACTAACAGTATTGTTCGTTGCTAATAGATCATACTTTCAAAGTCCACTCAACAGAGACAAGAGATCATGAACCAGTACACTATTGAAGGCACTAAGACCTACACATACTATAAGACAGTATTCGCAGAAAACATCGTTGATGCTCACATCAAGGCACATGAACCGAGTGAAGATCCCGATGATGACTGGACTTCTCACTTTGATGAGGACTATGATGAACCAATAGAGGTAGTAGTCAAGAACATTGAAGATGAGGGAGAGATCTAATGTCAAAGTATTATAACCTCTATGAGCATATACCAGAGGACGAGCATAGTCACATATCCAATAAGATATGGGAAGCATTTGATAGAGCAGGGATAAAGTTGTCTCAAGATGCTGAACTATCAATCAGAGTATATGATGATGAGATAATAGATGATGTAATATCAGAGGGTTATTCATGAAACAAATCACTTTCACAAATGATGAACTACATGCTTTTAGTGAGCATGTTACATGGTGCATCTATGAGCAAGACCAACCAGTTGATGAACTGTTACAGTCGTTCATTGACAAGGTATTATACGATAGTACAATACAGGATAAGAGTCCATACAACAAAATTCCAAAGAGGTACTAATCATGGCACAAGACAAAAAGTGGACAAGAACTATTCAGTTCACAGAGGAGCAACAATCAGTCATTGCTGAAATCGTCCTATTTGTCAATGACATAGGAGTACCAGATCACATTGACGAGACAGTATTTGATGAAGTACTTGACGTAGTGTGTGATGACAGTCCATTCGAGTGGAGTGTATCATGAGATCATACATCTTCAAAGACTACCTAGAAAATAAGCATGGCAAGTTTATCCCTATGCAGACTATTGAGTCAGAAGAGTTCGGTAGGCACTTCTTTATTGACATAGGATTCAATTTCATATCAGCACCCAGTCTTGTAGGTGGAGGTTATGATGAAAGTCAACTCAATTATATTGTTGATTGGGACGATTGGGAGGGTGTCACTATGTCAAAACTTTTAGAAATCTATCGACAATTGACATGGAATCAATGGCAAGAGGACAGAGACAAGGCACATTCTGATATGTGTGAATACATGGAAGCAGTAGAGACTGGAGAAATCCAATTTCTATAGTGTCACAACAACTATTGCTTATCTTACGATAACAGGCAATAATAAAGTATAACAACTGAGGTTATTATGAGTTTATCTCAACAAGTCAAAATTCAAGAGTTCGACAAGTACATCATGCAGGGTGGCAATCAATCACTACCCAATATCGAGGACTTATGTCGTTATGGACTCGTCTTATGCAACTTAGATGATGCTGATACTGAATCATTCAATGACATCGTGATTGACGTGATCAGAAAACTTCGTTATGCTAATAGTAATGGAGAGAAACTCTAATGTCTACACTACATCATGATTCGTTATTCGAGACTTGCAATGATACATGGGATATTCGTCCATGTCTCAATGGTGTTGGTAACTGGGAAGTATTTGATGATACTGGTTCAGTTCATGAAACATACGACACACTTGATGAAGCACGTAAAGCAAGAGAAGAATTTGTACTCGACACATGGGAGGGTATGTTACAATAATGTATAAAGAATTTCAATCTTGCACACAGTTTGCAATAGGGGATAGAGTCAGATATACTGACGATTTCTCTGAATGGTGGGTATTGACTCTATATCCAAATATCAATCATGTAGTTTGCATAACAGTACATGAGGATAGAAATACTCGCAAGACTTTCAAACCGCATCAATTAGAGATAATAGAGAAGATGCCCTAATCTAATCAGTATTCACAGTCAGAGGGGCGAAAGCGGTCAATTTTATTAGTGTCACAAGGTCTACACCATTATGATATGATAAATGCCATACTGGTATCAGTTACACAAATGACATGGAACACAAATTAGAGTTACTTCAAAAAGTGTGTGAGCAAATCATAGAAGATCACACTAAAGGAGATTGGACTGCAATTGATGAATTATTCAAAAATACATCAACTGAGCAACTAGAAAGTTTTTTACCTGAGGTATTGTAAAATGACAACTAAGCAACTCATTCAAGAATATGTAGATGACCATTACAAACATTTTGGATTCTATCCTTATGATGTTGAAGTAGATGGTCAAGTTTA
>CEWG01022148.1_pt1 | contig 11189 bp, 18 predicted proteins | sample 361411 | NCBI WGS metagenome assembly CEWG01 (sample SAMEA2622173, study PRJEB7988) | marine metagenome | biome: marine biome (ENVO:00000447); feature: surface water layer (ENVO:00002042); material: "saline water (ENVO:00002010), including plankton (ENVO:xxxxxxxx)" | depth 5 m | reverse complement strand
TATTATACTATCTAATTCATGAAAATTCAAGTTTTGTGACTCATCTATTATTACAATAGAATTGTCTAGTGTTGTACCTCTGATGAATGATGTAGACCAGAAGGTCACACTCTCCTGTGCCTTGAGGTTACCCCACAACATCTCAAACTCATTGTCTGTTGGTAATTCAAACATATACTTGACCATATTTTTGTATGGTATCTGGTATAGTGCTGATTTATCCTCATGATCACCAGGTAGGAAACCTATCTCTCTGGTAGACACAAGTGATCTTACTAAGACTACCTTATTATATGGAGTAAGTGGATTGAGCACCTGTTTGAGTGCCATATAGAGGGTGATGAAGGTCTTTCCTGTACCTGCAGCACCGTACAAGAATAAGTTTTTATTATCCTCGTATGCTTTGAATGCAATTTTCTGGTTGGCAGTGATGGGTTGAACATCAACCATCATCTCAGAGTTATATGGTTTCTTTCTCTTCATTTGTTTCGCAGTCATACCAGTGCCAACACTGATGGACATTTTCTTTTTGCGTGGCATGTTAGGTGTGTGTAATCTTTTGTGGTTTTACTTTTGAACCTGGCATCTCTGACACCCTTGATAGAACTTCGTTCCATCCCCCATCTGTTCTACTGTAAACGTCACCTGTAGCACTGACTACACCTCCCGATCCTTTAGACCAATCTTTATCCCAGTCTGGATTATCTTTTCTCCATTGATCATACTCTTTCATAGACATCATGAGTTCTTTTGTCTCACCTGTCTTCAAATTTTTTATTGGGTATGTTGGCATGTGTTTTTGCGAGTGTTTTATTTAGAGATGATGACATTACGTCTACCACGCTCTTGTATAGCAGCACTAAAGTGTAAAGGTTTAGATGTACACATGTTGCATACTTTATCAGGTAGTCTACTCTGCTCACAAAACTTTGTCAACTCATCATCACTACAGTTGACATCAAGTCCATCAACAAGATATTCTTGCCACACGTCTTCTTCTCTTTGCTCTGTAACAGACAGTAATTCTCGTAAAAAGGCAGTGTTGGGACACTTCCATAACTTACCCTTAAATAATTGTGTATTAGGGCATGAGCATACCTTATAACTCTTTACAATCCTACCCTGATTGTATGGATAAACTTTACCATCTCTCTTCTTGATAGAGTTGAACCACCTATCCTGACCAGTATGATGTTCGGTCACCAGCACCTTAGGATGATTGAATTTCTTTATTATATCTTCCACTTCCTTGAGGTGTATGCTGATGCGTAAGAATACTCTAGGGTCTTCTAATACTTCTCTGATCCAACCTTCATTCTGTAGGAGCAGTAAGCCATTGGTATAAAGATACACAGGAGAGTTAGTATGTGATCTACATGCATTGACTATCTCATTACATCTTGGATTGAGTAGTGGTTCACCGCCTATGACAGATACCCTACCGATATCTAGTCTTGGTAAGATAACTTCTATATCTTTTATCAGGGCATCAGTATCTAACCTGCTGCTTGGTGCAAAGTAATTACTGAAATGATTACATCCTTTACATGATAGATTACAACCTATGGTTGTGCTTACATCAAGTATTTTCAGTGTGGGCAAGGTATGCTGCTCCTATAGATGTACCACCATCATGTGCAATAGGCATGGCACGTATGCTTACATCCAGTTCTTTCTGCAACTTATAATTTACAACACAATTGAGGAAGCACCCACCTGCAAGAACCAAATTTCTATTAGGAAACATCTTTGCTAATTCTAGTGCTCTCTTCTCCCACCTCTGTTGCATATAGAATGCTTCGTGATTACCATATGCTGCCATACCCATGACTTTACCTGCATCCTCTGGATCAAACCCATAGTTCACACATGTCTGCTGATATTGTTTACCTATACCTATGTCATTCTGGCTGAAGTATTTCTTATGCAGAGTTTTCCATGACGGTATATCAAAAGCACTTTCTATTTCTATTCCTTCATCTGTCTTTGATCCATTTGCATCTACCACTATTGCAACAGCATCATCGTACCCTGAGTTATAGAATGCCGATGCTGCGTGACACTTATGATGTTCTTTTCTATAGTCATACACTATAGCATCGGGAAACTTATTTTTAACTATATTCAAGTCGAGTGATGATATGAGTGTCTTAGAATCTTTAGTCCAGTATGAGTCTGATATAGCAACTGCATCTATATCATGCACATACTTGAGTAAAGATCTTATAGCATGGTCTCTTTTCTTTCTTGTAATTCTTTCACTCTCTAAGTAGAATGCCAGCTTACCATCTCTCATAACACACACGGAACCATTGTTTGATAGGTTCAACCCTAGCACCGAAAATTTTGCGGAGATTTTTTTCCCAGTTTTTGTGAATTGAAAAGTCATTTTCCCCTGAGTTTTTGAACCTCTGGAAAGTATAGGTAGTCGATGTCACTACACTCAAAGCATTCGATAGCATCCTCTGGTGTCTCTACAAGAGGTTCACCTGCTAAATTGAATGATGTATTGAATAGTATAGGCACGTCCGTCAGTTGATAGAATGAGTCGATGAGTTGATAGTAGTTAGAATTATCATGTAAAGATACTGTTTGAACTCTACATGTCTTATCTACGTGTAAGATAGCAGGTATCTTATCATGTGTATGAGGAAGTGCATCGAGAGCATACATCATGAAGGGAGACTCATCTAACCCTGCCATATCAAACCACTTGTGTGCATGTGGTAGTAGAACACTACCTGCAAATGGTCTGAATGATTCTCTATGTTTTACTTGATTGATTTTATCTTTACCGTCAGGATCTCTTGGATCATATAATATAGAACGATTGCCTAATGCCCTAGGTCCTGCCTCAGATCTACCTTGAAAAACCGCTACAATTTTTTGTTGCTGTATCAACTTAGCAACTTGCATTGTATTTACAGTGTCACCCTCTATGTGTGGTGAGAGATCGTATATAGGACCTAAGTATAGGGAATCAATCATCGTGATCGTCCCAAGGGTCAACTAGATCTTTATTGGCAAAGAATCCTTTATATACTCCATATCCTGTAAGAATAATAAGTATAGCGAGCACTGATATACCAAACGTAAAGTTTGGATTCAATGTAAGGTGTGGTATCAGAGTGTCATTGCACCTAGCAATTTTTTCTGGATCATTCCACGTACCAGGTAATGTATACACTGGTGGACATGCTGCAAATAATTTTACCATGTTTTATTGTGAGTGTTTACGTCACCTTCAATATGATTATGATCTATCTCATCAATGTGAGCATGATCAATTGATTCAATGTGAAGGTGTTCTAGAGAGGTAGCAATTCTCTCAAGGGCATCAGCGATGCGATCAGATGTTTTCATAACCAATTCGGTTTACGGGATGGGTCACGTAGATAATTAGATGCAACCCAAGGTTTGCTGCTAATGTAATTCTTGTAAGCAGTAAAAGTGTCAATGCTTGTGTCATGTTTAAACTCATCAGGCATTGCTCTTGTAAAAGTTGTGGGTTCTGGACTCAATGGAAATATTTTAGTTGCATGTATCAGTGTTGATTGACAACTATGTATCTTATTATATCTATGAGTGTATTCTTCACACAACTTGAGTCCGTGATCTAATAACCAACGGAAGTGAGTCTGTGCCCAGATGGTACAAGGGTGATTACGAAATGCACCTTTCTCTGTCTGGTATGGTGTGCCATCTAACTTAGGAAGTGTGCCAAAACCATGACCCCACTTCTCTGATGCAACAATAGCGAGCATTTGACATGTCTCTAGTGGCATCTTGACAATGTGTTTGTCAGGCAAGCACTGTGCTGATACGTATGGATCAGGATCTGTCACAAAAATGTTCATAATATTCTAGTAGTGCTGAACCGATTGCAATCCCACCATCATATGCGATGGGATCGACATATAGATTTACATCTATATTTTTTAGTATACTATAATTAGACACACAATTCAAGAAAAAACCACCAGAAAGACACACATTTTTTTTATTTGTAAGATTTATTGCTTTGTTTATCATGAATATTGCATGTCTCTCAGCAGACTTTTGTAGATTGTATGCTAAATCCTTTGGTTGTAATTTAGGACCGACATACGCTGTAGTATTTCCCTCTGGTCTAAGTTGTGTGCTGCATAGACTGTGACCATACTCTTCATTGAATAGATTGACCTCACCACTACCGTATGCAGAAAGACCCATAGTTTTACCTGCTTCTATCTCATCAAAACCACAGTAACGTGACACTCTTCTGAATGCCTGTCCAACACTTGTCCTGTTAGAATAAAGGTTTCCATCTATCCAGTGTGGTTCTCCCTCTAAAGCACTCTCTTCCTCACTATAAAATGTGGAGTAATGTTTGAATACAGGAGTCATGTTATCATAAATGCTTTCCACTTCACAATAACCATCATGGTATGAACCTTTACCATCCATCACAACCACAGCAGCATCATCAAATGGAGATGTGTGCCATACACTAGCAGCATGACACTCATGATGTCTATTACGATAGTCTACAAAAGGTACACCTTTTTCTCTGACAATCTTGAGTAACTTATTTTTTGCTTCTGTTCTTTCTCTAAAGGTTTTTTTATTATATCGTGTAAAACAATCACATATGGTAACAACATCAACACTAGAATCAATATACCTATCGGCAAGAGTCTTCGCACTGATGTCTCGTTTGATTCTGGTGACACGTTCCTCCTCTAAGTAAAATTCTATGTGACCATCTTGAATGATCGCTAGTGATCCATTCTTTGCTAGATTTATACCAACGATTCTTGCCACTCTAATGCCTCACTCACAGCAGGGAACTGCTTGACAAAGATATCTCTAACCTCCTCTGCTATCATCATGTGCTCAAGTTGAGTGCCATGTGCAGACCTTAGATTTATGTAGTGTATCCATGACCGACATGAACCAGTCATGTATAGTTTTGTTGGTGTTGCTAACGGGAGAACAAATCTCGCACACTCCTTCGCAACACCCTCACGGATGAGTTCATTGTATAGATCAATTCCTTCAGCGAAGTACGTCGCAATAGTTTTTTGAAGTTGTTCCTTCTGATTTTTGGGGAGATCATCAATAGAATTTTGTCTGTTTTTAGAGTCCTGACTTCTTAGATCAGGAACAGGTATAGTGCCAAGTAGATTTGTGTCAGCATATCTTTGACTGAACTCTTGGAAAGTGAACGACCTGTGTCGTAGTATCTGTGCTGCTATCCCTCTTGTAGTTTGAATTTCAAGAGTCATCGTAGATTGTTCAAAGACTGACCAGTGATTGTGCTTTATACAATACTTGAGTAGTCCTGAGTAGTTATCGTTGTCCTGATTACTAGGATTAGAAACTCTGGCAATGTATGCCATGGTCTTCTCTGCATCAGGTGTGATGCTCAATAATTTAGCGGTCATGTTCCCTCAAACTCTTCATCATAGTCCATCTCATGAGGAACTATGTCATCGTATCTATAAGACTCAGTGTCTGAGTACACCTCTGCCTTGAGTGCAGATAATAACATCTCCAAATCAGAGACTATAATTTTTAGTTTGTCTTTATCCATACAAATAATATAGCATAAAAAAAGAGGGTGTCAAACACCCTCATTTATTTTCAAGAAATAATTCTAACTGCAAGGAGATGCCTTGCTGTTGACCTTGATTCCACGATACATTAGATCGTGTCTGTTACGCTTTGTTGCTTCTTCAAGCACCTTTGCGTTGTACTCTTCAGCGTCGTACTCAACGCCTCTGTAAGTGACCTTTGTCATTTGTTTTCTCCAAAGTAGTAGGTGTTTTTAATACCGTTCCTTCAGTCAACATTTGCGTCCCCGAAGGGATGAACGCACCCGTTCCGTGTCTGACTTACTTGCGTCCAATAATTTGGATGAACGTAAAAGTATGTTAGCATACCCTGATCTATTTAGCAAATTATTCTGTAACATCTGTTACAAAATTACTACTTATCTCTCCAAACAATCTCTGGATACGCCTCCTCCACTACGTTTCTTGTAATTCTGTATTTACTCTGAAGATCTTTGTCTTTTACCAGACATACAATCTCTGCTTCCTCTGATTCAAGTGACTCAAGCAATTGAATAAGTAATGTCTCTCTTCTCATGCTAGAAATCTTATCATTACCACCCCTGATAAAGTTATAGAGTGTTCTGTGTTCATGAATCAATCTTGTGTGACCCTCTGTCCCCTTAGGTGATTCATTAGGTTTGTATGGTACTGCACCCTCTGGAACTGCACTCTCAATTCCTTTATCAAAGTTCCAGATTAGGATTGATTTCACATCATCACGTTTGTGTGCTTTAAGTAATTCAACTTTTTTGTCTTTTGTTTTAGCACCATGAACTGCTCTGAAGAGTTCAGATACTAAGGGGTTGTTTGGTAATCTAGCCATGAGTTAGTCGTCATCATTTTCATTTGGATTACCCTCGAATCTTATAGCAAGAAGTTCATCAGGTAATGGGTTCCCATTCTCATCAAACATTTCTGGATGGGAATATTGTGGAGTTGTTTCTTGAACATAACATCGGATAAGATATCCAATGGTTGCACCAAGACCAAGTGTAAGTATTCCTACGGTAACACTTAGAGCAATGATTGCTTGTTCCATTTGTTTTCTCCAATTGTGCAGAGTTGGTTGCGGAGTCTTACTCAACATTAGTTCTGCTCCTTTATTTAGAGTACCTAGATCAGGTTCTCTTTCTGTAGATAATGTAGTGTGTCCTTGCATCCACCTATGTGTTTGTTATCTAGTTGAACTTGTGGAAAAGTAGCACCCTCCTCAAATTCTTCAAAGAACTGGTGACGTGTGAAGTCTTTATCCAGTTTGTATTCTAAGTATTCGATGTTGGTAGCAGCGAAGAGTTGTCTAACTCTCTCACACCACTGACAGTTATCCTTAGACCAAAGAACTGCTTTCATTAGTTTATTTTAGCAATGTTTCCTACAACAACAAACCTTTCGTCACCCTCTGTCATCTTATCGACACCATGCATAGCATATGATGGATAGAATATGATGTCAGAATCATTCTGTGTCTCTGGGTAAATTTTCTTACCGTCTAAGAAAAAGTAAAAGCACTTTTGTTTAGGAACTTTTACAAAGTGAACCCACGAAAGTAACGCCCTTGTATCACCTGAGTAATGGTTGTGCACATCTATGATAGCACCCAACTCTTTCTTATAGAGTTGACCCCAGATACTCGTGTAAGTATACATGGATGTTCTATCTAGCAGTCCTAATATTTTCATGACAGACTTGAGTTTAGGCACGTATAGATTCATTAGTTCTTGATCTACAAAACCTTTTCCAAGTGATGCTCCGAACCTATTATTCCACCACGTATTAGGATTTAAATGATATCCAGTGTAGTGTTGTCCCCACTCATGATGAGGTGGGTCACCTTTCAAAAATGATTCCGCAGAATACTTTGTCATTAGGTGATCCACCACCGAGGTCGAAAGGTGGAACTGTTCGTGCCATATTATCATCGTAAAAATCTAGGTATTCAACGTCAGGTGATTCGGGAGAGTATCTCTGTCTTGGTATAAGATCAGGCACCTCAATCATTAGAGGAGCATCTAAGATCCTCTGTAGAGTGTTTGCCATTTTTCTGAATCCAGTACCAACATAAATCTGTCCAGCAAAAACTGCAACAGTTGCTGCCCCCCAGAAGTAGTAGTAAGTTCTACTCTTTTTTTGTCGTGGTTTCATCCTCTTTTGTAGACTTCTTGATCATCTTAGCATAGATTACTTCGGATGTCGAGTACAGTTTAGGATGTTTCTTTGCTCTTTTTATTAACTTTTTTGCTGCTTTTCTATCTTGCATGCAAGTATTTATACTTACCCCAAGACCTCCCTGCATATTCTTTTGCATGTATGTTGGTCATCATTACATTCTATAAGGCACTCGTAGTACTCAGATAACATCTCGATACTATGTGGATCTTTATATGAACCAGACAGTTCATTGAATGAAACTAGATTGTGATGCATGTTCCTCCATTGCTCTTGATATTATATAGCATCAATGTTACGATGTCAACACATTTACTTAGCCGAAAGAAATGCCTAGAAGAAAGTCTTCATCTCTCCAACTCTACTGATATCACTGGTAATACAATGCAACCCACCATCCCAGAACCATCTGTGTCTAAAGTTTACGATGTGTGGGGTGATACCATGTCTATCAAAAGCATCAAAGACCTTCTTATTATAACCATTTACTATGCAGTTTTGTTGATCTAGAGGCAGCACATTGACATCAAAAACGGATTCTTCAGCATAGGTAACCCAGTCATCTAACCAAGTATGAATGTAATCAACTAAGTCATCGTTGTCCTCTTCTCCTTTGATCCACCACCTACCTTGATTCTTTTCCTTCATTTTTAGAAAAGGTTTTACCTGCTTCCAACCATCTACTGTCACCACCTCCCAGTCAGGATAGAAATCTTTATAATATTCTTCACTTCTTACTGCTATAATAAGTCCTTCTTTGACTGGGTGCATGGCACCGTCACCATGACCAGGTACATCTACACCATGCACTCTGTGATTAGGGAACAGTCTCCTCCACTTCTTCAAGAATGATTCCTCATTCAACTTGTTTATTATATTAACATAATTGAAAAACAAATCCTTACCAAGTCTCCACATACATGCAGAGTTGATGTATTGATCGTACACAATTGGAACTTCATGTTTCTCTAACCATTTCTGCACACTTGTCCATGCATATACTCTTTTATTACTAGGAAATTTTACATTAGATCCTATGGTGCTTGTCTCTGCTGCTATAATAACTTTCTCTAACTCCTCTCTATCAATACCTGCAAGAAACTTCAAAGGCATGCTCCTCATGTCATCTCTATCCCTAAAGGAATCTAGTGCTGCTTTCTGTGACATTGGTCTGCCAGGTTGAAGCAAGTCTTCAAAGTATTGTGCTAAAACCTCTTCTCTTTTCTCTTGCACTTGATCTTTATTCCAAATACCAAAGTATAAAGATTCTACATCAAAGTTCTCACCATATTTTTTACTAGGCATGTAAAAAGTTTCACCTACTTGTGCACTAAAATCTCTTGGACACATTGGTGGTGCTGCATCTACAATACCATCATGATTTTTGTAATCATCTACATTATCTGATACATCTAATCTCAATACCTCTACATCAAATTCTTCTAGTTTCTCTATGAGTTTTTGATAGTCTTCTTCAGTCTCTACTGCCACACGTTCCATGGCAGAGCGAACTTTTACATTCTCAATACCACTATAAAATTCTGGAGGATATGACCTGCCTACAATGCATACTTTTAGTGGATCAAAGCATTGATATAAGCTAATCATATATAATGTCAGTTATAGTTATATAGATGTTGACAGTTCATCAGCACTGGGATCCTCTAAAGGTATGTGCACTAGGACAAACTTATCCACCTGAGTTTTATGATAGGATAACAAACACGACGATAAGAGATTATATGAAAAGAATAGCTACAGAAACTCAAGAAGATCTTGAGAATGTAAAGGATGTTCTTGAAGGATTTGGTGTTGAAGTTATAAGAACAGATTTATCTAACAATCCAGATGACTATACAACTAACGAGAACGGTGTACTAGACACACCTCCCATGTGTCCAAGAAATTACACCGCCATGGTGGGTGATACTTTTTATATGCCAGGTGATAATAAGGGAGTGTCCTATGATGTAGAGTCGGTAATGCAAAATATATTTGCAGACATCTATAACGGAGTTAGTGATGATAAGACACTTGCAATAGCAAAATTGGTAGAGGATGGTTTAGATCCAGAAAATAAAGTATCACCTGCTGAGTCTCTCACTAGATTGAAAGCAAAACTATTCATAAATGATACAGGACCTAACAAGAGAGGTAAAAGAGGAACTAAATCATACAAATATTATTATGAGAGTGGAGAACCTTTACCACTGAGTGTAAGAACTGATGTTGATGCAATCAATGCAGGTCTACCTGATGATGGTAAAAGAGAGGTACACAGATTAAATTTCTACTTTGATTTCAAGAGTGTAATTGATAATTTTATAACAGCAGGTCATACATTTCCAAACAGTAATAAATTTTATAATTTTACAACTATTAAAAATTACCTTGAAAGTAAAAATGTACCAATAAAATATGATACATTTGTAAACGCATCTGCGATGACAAGACTTGGAAAGGATTTGATTTTTTCATCAATGAATTTAGTAAATCCACACAACGAATCTTCATTAGGTCAGAAGTGGGTAGATTTATTTCCTGATTATAATGTACATCAAGCTTCAGTACGAGGGTTCACTGATGGTGCTTACACTACCATAGTGCCAGGTCTCGCCATAGCATTAGCAGGTATGGAGTATGCTATTCCCAATTCATACGAGGGTTTACTACCAGATTGGGAGATAGTAATACCACAAGACACAAAAGATTCGTGGGGAGCATGGGATAGTTTACGAAGAAGAAATCATGTTGGTGAACCAGGTATGTTTGATTGGTATAAAATGAAAAAAAGAATGAGGGGTGACTGGTGGTTGAATAATCCTGAGAACGACGCTGCTATCATAGCAATGTTAGAAAGATGGTTCGACTTTGGAGTTCAATATTACGAACAAAATATATTAGACTGGCAATTTTTATCTATAGATGAGAATAATATCCTATGCAATGGGACAGACAGTGCAGTGTTCCGAGCTTTCGGAAGATATAATGTTAAACCACACGTAGTTAGATTTAGACACAGAGCATTCTGGGACGGTGGATTACATAGTATCACCTCAGATTTATCAAGAGAAGGAAATCAAAATAGTTATTTCTCATAAAAAAAGACCCCCGAAGGGGTCTGGGAGTTCCGATTGTAGAGACCGCACGAAAGTGTCTCGATCTTATTTATTATCCAATCGCAGGTGCTGTTAGTGCAACTGTTGTAGACTCTGCTGCTGCAAGGTCTAATGGGAAGTTGTGTGCATTTCTTTCATGCATTACTTCCATACCTAGGTTTGCTCTGTTTAGAACATCGCCCCATGTTGGTACAACTTTACCGTTAGCGTCTACTACAGACTGGTTGAAGTTGAATCCGTTTAGGTTGAATGCCATTGTACAGATACCCATAGAGGTCAACCATACACATACAACAGGGAATACTGC
>CEWG01227610.1_pt1 | contig 11196 bp, 14 predicted proteins | sample 361411 | NCBI WGS metagenome assembly CEWG01 (sample SAMEA2622173, study PRJEB7988) | marine metagenome | biome: marine biome (ENVO:00000447); feature: surface water layer (ENVO:00002042); material: "saline water (ENVO:00002010), including plankton (ENVO:xxxxxxxx)" | depth 5 m | reverse complement strand
AAAACAAGAAAATCAAGAAAAATGAAAGATGATGTTGAAGAAGGGTTTGTTAATGGAATGCCTACTGCTTTTGGCGGTGATTATTTACTTCTTTAATTAATAAATTAAATATTTAATCTCTGTAATTTTTATTTTTATTAATTGATTTTTTTAAATATTTTATCTAATAAAATATGCCAGAATATTATAAAACAAATAAAGGTTATTATTATAAAAAGACACAAAAAGGAGGTTCTAGTAGAATATCAGTAAAAGATTATGAAAAAGCAGTATTAAAACAAAATGGCGGTGAACAAGTAATTATTACATCAATTACTGATTTTGCAGGTACAAATGCAAGACGGATTATGTTAAATACAAGATTTAATCCTAAAAATATAAATAACTGGATAGACGCGATAAATGATTTTTTTATAAAAGATAATAATTTTTTAAAAAAATATTGTAATGTATCTACATTAATCTATCCAAATGATAATACTAATGTTGGTAGAGATATATTAAAAAATATATGGAATAATGGTAAATCCAATAATAATAGTGAATCTAATAATAATATTAAATCTAATAATGGTAAATTACCAGTTGTAAGAATAAGATTAAAAGATGAATTCTTAAATGAAACAAAAGTACAACAAAGTAATCCAACTCGTATGGAACTAAAAAGTGGTAAAAGAATGAAAGTAGCATCTTTTAAAAAAGTACCAACTATACCAAATAATAATGATAGTATGGCATTTATAAATGATCGTGAAATATTATTATCTAAATTAAGAACTCATGATTTATATTTTTTTCTTAGTCGTAATAATGATAATACTTATACTTTTAAATATACATATATTAAAAGACCTTCAAATAATATGAATATGAATGGAGGTAGTAAAAAAAAATATACATATAAAAATAATAAATATGGTAATAAATAACAGTATTAATTATTCTAAGTAATCTTTCAAAATACCACTCTTTCTATCTTCTGGTTTTATATATTTTATATCTAAAAATTCAAATATATCTTTTTCATTCTCAAATTTATGTTCAACAAATTTATCTTTATTTTTTCCTTTTGAATATTTTAATCCATATTCACTTAATGAGTATCCTAAAGATAATGCATGGTTTCTCATATCAATATTGAATTGACCACTGCCTGTAAAATATAATAAAGTAAATGCATAATTTTTATAATCTGTATAAATCATATCTAATCTACGATTTGTTTTATGTCTAGGTAATTTACATATACCCATAAATTTTTTATCTCCTTTAGCTAATGTTTCTGTTATATATTTATCATCTTCTAAATTCTCTATTATTTTATTAAATAATTGTATATTTTTATCTTTTGTTGTACATAATACATCAATATCACCGCTATTAGAAGCATTTCTTCTATATGAGCCTACTATTTCATATATTAAATCATCATTTTTATCAATTGAATTTATAAATTCTGTTATAAATTTATCGTGTTTTTCCATTTCTTTTCTTGGAATTCTTTTCAATAAATCTTCATAATATTTTAGTCCAATTTTTTGTTTATTATTCAAAATATTTGGATTTTCTAATAATTTATTTTTTAAATCATTAATAGATGTTATATTATGTTTTTCAACTAATTCATTTGCTTTACTTGGACCAATACCATAAATGTTATTTAATATTTCAAGTATTTTTGAATTTTTATTTATATTACTAACTTGTGATATATTTCCACTTTCAATAAATTCTTTTATACGTTCTTTTATACTTCCTTTTGCTAAACCATTAATATTATCTAAATCTTCAATTGATTCTATTGGTCCTTCATATTCTTTAATTGCATTAATTGCTTTAATATATGCTCTAATACGAAATGTTTCTCCTTTTGATTTTTTATCATTTAATAAAATATTAAGTTGATCTAAAATATTTTTTTTTAAATCAGTATTTGATTTTATATTTATTTCAGATTTTGATGAAACTGACATTTTTATTTAATTATATAAATTTAATTATATTCTTAAAAATTATCAAAATTTTTAAATATTTTATTAAGTTAAATATGCCAGAATATTATAAAACTCAAAAAGGTTATTGTTACAAAAAAACACAAAAAGGAGGTTCTAAAAGAATTTCTAAAGAAAATTATGAAAAAGCAATTATAAAACAAAAAGGAGGTGTACAATCTGTACCAAGAACAAATGTTTATCCCATAACATTTAGTTTATGGAAAAAAAAGTATGTGGAAGAAAATCAAGGAATGTATATATGTCCTATTGCATATGCAGAAACTTATACTAATGGTCAATATTACAACTGGTTTAGAGATGTACAAGGTACAAACTTGGATGGAGAGCCTTTAACTATTGCTAATAATAAATCTTTAGAAATAAGATATAATCAACCTATATGGATATGGTTCGTATTTGATTATAGAGGTGGAAATCTAAACTATAAATTTATGATATCAAATATTAACTTTGATATAAAAAATACTAAAAAGAACAATCTTATAATAGAACAACAAAGTACCAATAATAATAATTCTAGTTTTGTATTTCTAGATAATATTAATGGATTAAATACTCAAGATATTGCTAATAATTTAAAACAAGGAAGACCTCCTTTAAATAGAGCTGGATTAAATATATTAAAAAATGAATTTACTGATATATTTATTGGTAACTCGGGTGGAAGTAATGTTGGTCTACTTAATATTTATGGAATGAATTATGATTATAAACAATCCCAACCCCAACTACAACCTCAACTACAACCCCAACTACCACCCCAACCCCAACCCCAACTACCACCCCAACCACAACCACAACCACAACCACAACCACAACCACAACTCCAACCAACACCATTACTACCACCACCACCACTACCACCACCACCAACGCCGCAACAAAGGATAGATACTTCTACTAAAATATCTAAGAAGAGAAGTAGTGTTAATAATCCCGAAAAACAAAAATCAAAACAAAGAGTATATAGAAGAAATAGAATGACAAATATAAGCAAGCGTCAAAAGTTAGTTGGGGGGTCCAAAGTTGTTAAAAAAACAAAGAAAACATCTAATAAATCTGGTGAGAAATCCAAAGTTATTAAAGAAAAACAAAAAGAAAAAAGTGGAGGTAATAAATTGTCTAAATCTTCTAAAAATAAAAAGGTTAAAAATAATAAATCTGGTGGTACTACAAAAAGAAAAAGAAATAATAATACAAATAATAATAATGGTTATAATGCAAATATTAATAATAATAAACCTAATGAAATACCACCATCATATCCAGAATACGAAAAAAAATTTTTTCCTGAAAATATAAAAAATATTAAAGATACTAGAGTTGCTTTACGAGGGGTTGTTCCATCTGAAATAGGAAATATAATAGGTTATAAAAAAGTTAAGGAAGAAAAGAAAGAAAGAGCACAAAATGAAAAAAAACATAGAAATAGTGTAATAAATAAAAAAGAAAAAGAAGAAAGAGAATATAAAAGAAGAATTGCAGATTTTAACCGACGATTATCAAGACCACCTACACGTGAACAAATAGAATCTAAAAGAAGAAAAAATGAGAGAAAAGAAAAAAGAGCAAGAATAAAATCAGATATGGGGATTACAACTGTAAATTTTAATACTTCTAATCAAAATACTAGTACAACTATGAATAATAGTAATCAAACTAAACAGAATAGTAATGCAACTGTACAGAATAGTAATCAAACTAAACAGAATAGTAATGCAACTATGAATAATAGTAATCAAACTGTACAGAATAATTAAAATTCTTTTATTAGTTTATTTTGAATAATATCTTGTAATTTGAATTTAATCATCATTTTTCCTCTAAAATTATTTGTATCAAGATAATTTTGTAATATGTTAATTTCATTTTCTGTTAAATTTAATATATTATTTATAATTTGTAATAAATCTAAATATATTTCATTATCATAATTTTTATATTTTATTAAATTCTCAATTATATTATTTTTATTTATTTTTAATAAATCAGATTTAATTAATTTACAAATTATAAATATTTTACCTTTTAAATGTTTTGCATTTTTATTAATATCACAAAAATCATTATAATTTAGATCATTTTTATCAATATGTTCTATAATTAATTCTAAATCATTATTATTATTGTTTATAATATTTAGAAATTTATCATTCAAGTAATTATTAATTATATATTGTAAATTATCTTCTTCAAATTTATTTAATAAAATTAATTTATATAATTTAAAATATAATTTAAAATAATTTGTTTGTTTATAAGATATTTCAAATAATTTATCAATAATTACTTTATAATTATCAATACATATATTATTAATAATATTTTTTGATAAATCATTATAATTTTCAATTGTTATTTTATTTAAATAACCAATTATATCTTTATTCTCTGTTTTTTTTATAATAGGTCTTTTAAGAAATTTATCTTTTTTAACATAACTACTCTTCCCCCATGTTTTATATTTATTTTTAAAGCAATCATAATCATTTAATTTTTTTATTTTATCTAATAATTCAGTATTAATAATATAATCATTTACTTTGTCTTTTATACTATAAAAGAAATCATACTCATATATTATAACATCATTCATTATAATTAATTTAAAGAATATATGATTTATAATAATACATAATTAAATTTAAATACTTTTAATGGAACAAGAAATAATAAATAATATTAATGAATTATATGAAAATTTAAATGTAAATAAAGCAGTATTTATTATAGATGATAATTATTATGATGAAACATATAAACAATTAATAAAACACCAATATCCAGTTAGTTTATTTAAAGATATTAAAAAGTTTAAAAAGCATGATACAAGAATATTATTAATTAAAATTACTGAATTATGTGATTTTGAGGAATTAGATAGTAAACTTGACAATATTTCATTAATATTATTTATTAATATACCAAAAATAGATAATCTAATATTTATTAATAATTATTTTAAATATGATAATATAGATGATATAAAAATAATTGAAATTTAGAATTAATTAATTTAGAATTAATTAAATTTAGAATTAATTAAATTTAGAATTAATTAAATTTAGATTTAATTAAATTTTTTTTATATAATAATAATTTAAAATGGGATTATTAAATAAATTATTAAGATCTCTCAATAAAAATAAGAAATTATTATTAGTTGTTCTAGTATTATGTGTAGCATATTATTTATATGATGAACATTTATCAAAGCAAACTGAAAAATATACAGATGATAATAAAGTAAATGTAATGTTATTCCATGCTGATTGGTGTGGTCATTGTAAAGAATTTATGCCTGTATGGAAAGAATTTAAAGACCATATAATTAAAGATAAAGATGATTACAGTAATGTAAAAGCATTAGATTTTGAAAGTGATAAAGACCCAAAAGTTATGAAACAATATAATGTAAAAGGTTTTCCAACAATAAAAATTGTTGATAAGCATGGAAATGTAAATGATTATAAAGGTGAAAGAAGTAAAGATGCACTACTTAATGAACTTAATAATAGATATTTAGATTAAATATTATAAATAATATTATTGAGTATTATCAACTGATTTAATATTTTCAATTTTTTTATTTAAAAATTCTTTAAATGTATTATATCCATAATTTATATTATCAATTATAATATCATTATTAATGTTTACAGAAAAATCATCAGTAGATATATTCACACCATCTTTTCTTTTTTCATCAAAATTAATAAAACAAACATTTTCTGAATTATCTAATCCTAATTCAATAATTTTATCCATTAGTGATAATAGTATATTATTAAAGTAATTAATAAATGTATCATTCTTCCTTGAATAGTTATAAGTAACATTAATTCCTAATGAATCATTTTTATTTTTATAGTAATTATAAGCAAAATTATTATAAATACCACCATCTATATATAAATTATCATTATATTCAATTGGTTTATATATTAATGGTATACAACTTGTTATTACAAGGGCATCTATCATACTCATATTAGGGAAATTATCTACATTAAAATAATCTGTATTTCTTGTAGTTAAATTAGTTCCAGTTATTGTAAAATTTAAACCATATTTTTTTGCAAATTCTATAAATGTAATATCATTTAATTTAGTTTTTTTAATTAAATATTTTTTTAAAATATCTTTATTTCTATCTGTATTATCAATTCCATAATTAATAAAAAAATCATCTATATTTTCAAAATCTAAATCAACAATATTATTTATTTCTTCAATTAAAATATCTTTTATTTCATATGATTTATATCCAATTATCAGAAAAAATATAATTATTGCTCCTGCGGATGATCCTACATAATTTTTAAAATGTTTAATTAAATCTTTTTCTTCTAAATATTTAACTGCTCCTAATAGAACTACTGCTTTAAGTGCTCCACCACTTAATACCAAATTAGAATACATTAAAATATTATTATTATTAATATTTAAATAAATAAATGGAAGTTGGAATGCCTACACAAATTAATATTTATGATTTATATAGAAATATAAATGAAAAAAAAAATAGAAAAAATTATTGTTATAATGAAGTTCTACATAAAATACATGAAAAAATTAAAAAAGTTTCTGATAAAGAATTATATAAGATATTTTATGATGTCCCGGAGTTTGTATATGGATTACCTACATATGATTTAAATACATGCACAGCATATATTATGAAACAATTAAGAGCAAATGGATTTTTAGTAAAATATTATTTTCCTAAATTTTTATATATATCTTGGGATCCACGTGAAATATCAAATTATAAAAAAGAAAAGAAACTTTTTGAAAAAAAGAAGAATATTAATAAAGTACAGCAATTAAATAATTATAGGGAAGTTAATAATCAGGATAATTATTACCATACAAAAACTCCTAATACATTTTCAAATCCTTCATCATTTAATATACAAAAAGACAGAAATGTCCAGTCTAATATAAATTTTGATAATCAGGATAATTTATCACCTCCAACTAATACACAGCATAATGTATCTATATTTAAACCTATAATGAACTATGATCCAAATAATATTCCAACATATAATTATTATGCTTATTCTAGTTTAAACAACAACTTAGTAAATGAAAACTTTTATATTGAAAATAAATCACAAGATTTTAATAATTTTAGAAATTCAACAAATCAACAAACTATTGATGAACCTGAACATTTTAGAAATCTGAAAATGAAAAATTTACAAAATAAACAACAAAAAGAACAAAAAACTATACAGTTTAATAATGAATATCAAAAAGATATTCTTGATTATTATAATGAAGATAAAACTGAAACTGAACACCCATTTAAAAATACAATAAAAAAATATAATAGTAAGGGTAAATTTATCTTAGATTTATCATAATTTTAATTAAATGTAAATTTATAAAATTTTAATTAAATGTAAAATTATAAAATTTTAATTAAATGTAAATTTATAAAATTTTAATTAAATATAAAAAAAATATATCCTGAATTTAAATTAATTAAGTTAATAAAAAATTTATTAAATATTATAAATAATAAATAGTATGAGTAGTTATGCAACATTAGATGAAGTATATGGAAGCAAATTTCCAAAAAAGAAAAAATCTAAAAAAAATAAAGAATCATTATGTCACCAATATGCTAAAAATTACTCTAAAATACAAAAGAATTTAGAACCTTATAGTATTCAATCAAATTATGCTGATTACCAAAATCCCAATACTTCAATGTCTAAAAGAAAAGAAGAATTATTAAAAAAACATAAAAAAAAAGAGGAATTTGAACATTTCCAGGATAAAGATGAAGTTGATGCTGATTACTTTGATAAAATGTATAATAGTTACGATTTTAAAAGTCAAACTTTAACTGATGGTGACCATTTAATGAAATATGATAGTGAATTTGCTTATGATGACGAAGATGATGATACAAAGGAGAAAGAAGTTAGAAAAATTAATAATGAATTTATTGCCGAAACAGTTTCTAGAAAAACTGATTATGAATTTGATAAACACTATATGGATTTTGCATTATATCTAATAAGTGGTGTTTTACTTATATTTATATTAGAGCAATTTGTTCAATTAGGAATGATGCTTAAAGATAAAAAAACTTCTCATACTCACTATTATACAACATATAACCCACAAGTAATGCCACAACAATCACCACCAGTAATACATAGTCAACCTCATCATAGTCCTCTTAATCCACAAACTATACAATCACAAGTATCTAATATAGTTCAAGAATTTCCATATACTCAAACTGTAAATAGTCAAGTAAATAACTAAATAATTTATTAATTTTAATAAATTATATAAAATAAATGATAAAAATAAATGTTAGTAAAATATTGGACATAATAACTTCTTTAATATTATTTAATTTACTAATTAAATATTCATTAGATTTAAAAGTTATATATCCAAAATATTTAGTTGATTTATATCCAGAACCATTATTTAAGATATTTTTATATTTAACTTTATTCTGCTTAGCAAATATTAATATTACTTATGCTATTTATTATTTTATATTTATTGTATTTTTAGAATTTGATAATTTATTATTTAATAAAAATTAATATTATTTAATTAAATAAATAATGATTCATTTTAATCTAAAAAATATAACAAAATTAAATAAAAGTAAGTTATTATCTGGTATAACATTATTATTATTAAATATAGGTAGTAAATATTTAATTCTTGATATTAGTAAAGGTAGTCAAGCTTTATTAAAGCTTAAAATAATTAGAAGGCTAACATTATTCTCTATATTCTTTGTTGGAACACGAGATATTATCTTATCATTCTTATTAACTAGTGCTTTTATTATATTTTCAAATGGATTATTTAATGAAAAATCTAAATATTGTATTTTGCCAAAAAATATAAAAGAAAATAAGGTAAGTGAGCAAGAATATAATGAAGCGATTAAAACAATTAAGGAATATAAAAATAATGATAATAATGATGAAAAAAATAATGATAATAATGGTGAAAAAAATAATGATAAATATGTTGATAATAAAAATAAAATTAATAATTTAAGTTAAATTATAATATATAATTATTATAAAAATGAGTGCATTATCTTTTATTAATTTTATATCAGTAATTATATTACTAGCAGTATCTATTTATTTATTTACACAAGTAAATCAATTACATAATAATAATGATGATAATAAGAATATTTTATTGAATCTACAAAATATGATTAATCATAACTTCTGGACTGTTTCAAAACATGTACCAGGTATAAAAGAGATGAATTAATTTTATATAATTTATGCTGTTGTAATTTTTATAATATATTTATGTTAATATAGTATTATTAAAATGTAATGCTGTAATACCTCCTAGTAATTGTGCTAGGACATAACCTAAATATTGAGTATTGTTAATTGTTCCTTTTAATAAAAACATAGTTGATACTGCAGGATTAAAATGTCCGCCACTTGTTTTACCACCAAAGTAAATAACTGTTGCTAATGCTAGTCCAATTGGGATTGCTTCTCCAGTTGTTAATATAACTGATAAAAATATAAATGTTCCAATAAATTCTACTAATGCTTTATTAATATTCATTTTATAATATATATAAAGATTTTTTACTAATATTAATCAAATGGTGTCTATTCAAAGTAAATTAAGTGATTTAGATTTCTCCCAACCATTATCTTTAAGAAGTATTGTTCATAGAGTCAATAATGAAAATTCTATGAAAATTTCAAAGAAAAAAATTAGATATTATTTACATAATTCAAATGAATTTAAATTAGTAAAACCTATTGAAGTTGGAAGTGGTAAACATAAATTAAATGTATGGAAAAAAGTACTATAAAAATTTTATAGTAAATATAAAAATAAATTTTAATTTTTTTTGATTTTAATATTTTGGATATTAAAACTTTCTTATTGGAGTAAGCGAGATTATGTAATTCTTGCTTAGTTGGAGTAAGCGAGATTATGTAATTCTTGCTTAGTTGGAGTAAGCAAGATTATGTAATTCTTGCTTAGTTGGAGTAAGCAAGACCACCCATACCAGACATAATACGGAGTACATTGTAGTTAACAGCATAGATAGTAATACCTTCATTGTCGGTACCTAAAGCATTATCTGTTAATGCAAGTTGAGCATTATCAATCCTTGAGAAATTGCAGGTTCCTGATGGTTGATGCTCTTCTGGTTTAAGAGCAAATGAATATACAGCAATAGAATCTTTTTGTTGTGTTCCACCATAACCAGTGTGGTGTTGCCACACTTGAGCACGAGTGAAATAGAACATTTCTCTAGCAGCAAAACGGTCTTGACCATTTAATTTAAGTTGCATTTTTCCATCATTTGCCCATCCTCTAGCAGCAACTGCAGGACCATTATCCACATCAGTTCCAGCTACATTAGTTCCAGATGCATCTGGAACAACTACAAGTTCTTTGACTGGGTGATTAAATGTAAGATTTGCTGTAACATTACCATTTAAAGTTGTAGCATTATTTTTTTGCAATTGTTCAATAAGATATTCATGAGATACTTGGGCAAATCTTCGGCGTTCATCAGTATCAAGATATATATAATCTGCCCATAAAGCAAAATTAGAAGTAATTTTGGTTGAATCGCAATTTACTAATTTTGCTAAATTTTCAAAAGTGATTACCACTTTAACTTCATGGTATTGAAGTGCAATTAATGGTAAAGCAAGACCTGGATTTCGATTAAACCAGAATTGTAAAGGAATAAACATTTTTTCTTGGATCTCACCTGAACCATCTGCAAGTCCTCTAGTATTACCTGACATTCTTTGATATAATGTTCCTCTTCTAACACCTGAAGTATCAACTGAACCAACTTCGCCAGTTGGGTTAGGTTCAGTAAGTTCGGCCCATGTTTCTAACCAGTGACCATAATGTTTATCAATTTGTTGACCACCAATTTCAACAGTTACTTCTTTTAATAATGAATTACCATATGCAGAACACACGCCACTAACATCATCACCATTACCAGAAGCTGTCACATCGTGTTCTACATACATTCTACCAACAAGATCACCAGTTCTAGAAATAGTATAAGTGGCAGTTTGGTTATAGCCTTGTTGACCAGTTGGTGATTGTTGAATAGATTCCATTGCGAAGTTAGTGTGTCTGCGGTAGACAACTTTGAAGAAAGTAATTTGTG
>CEWG01004148.1_pt1 | contig 11206 bp, 13 predicted proteins | sample 361411 | NCBI WGS metagenome assembly CEWG01 (sample SAMEA2622173, study PRJEB7988) | marine metagenome | biome: marine biome (ENVO:00000447); feature: surface water layer (ENVO:00002042); material: "saline water (ENVO:00002010), including plankton (ENVO:xxxxxxxx)" | depth 5 m | reverse complement strand
AATACAATTTCAGTTGATTCAATTGTTTTTGATAATGCAGTTGATGACTTTGATGAAGATTTTGGAAATAAAGGTATTTATATAAAACATTTAGATTTCACTTTAAGACTTAACAGACTATTTACTGGCTTGACATATACAAATACATTCAGCGTTCAGTTTGATGGTGTTGATGAGTATATAGACTACTCAGATTCTGATTTCTTTACACCAGGAGGAACAGCTTCCAGCACTGGCTGGAGTTTGTCTTGTTGGTTTAAATTAGATTCTACTGGTTCAACACAGTTTATTTTGGGCAAAAACAATCAATCAATTTCTGGAACAAATCGATTTGAATGGGATATGTTAGTTCGATTAACAGACCAGCTTAGATTTAGATTCTTTTTTGGAAATTCAAATACCGATTTTGTGCAATTTGATACAGTGCAAACTTTTACAAGTGGCGTTTGGTATAATGCAATTTGCACATATGATTTGTCTCAAACGGATACTGGATTCAATATGTATATAAACGGAGATTTAAAAAACACAACAAACGGAGGAGCAACAGTAAATGTTCTTGGTTCATATGGAACAATAAGCAATACTCAAAATAAATTCTTTATTGGTAGAAGTGGACCTAATTATTTTTCTGGAAAAATTGATGAAGTTGCTATTTATCAAGAAGTTATAAATCAAACTCAAGCGACAGCTATTTATAATTCTGGAGCAACAGCAGACTTGACTTTAAGTCCAACTGGTTCAGATAATTTGATTGGCTGGTGGAGGATGGGAGATGCTGGTTCAACATTTCCAACAATCATCAACAGTTCTCCATTTGTGACAACAACATTAAATGGAACTATGACAAATCAAGAGTCCACAGATATTAACACTGATGTACCAAGCTGATGAAATATTGTATAATTCCATATAATAAAATAGATGATATAAACTTTTCAGAAGTAATTGAAAAAAAAGAGAGTGTGAGATTTAATTTAGACAACACAGAATTTATTGTTAAGTATAATGGAGAAAAACCATCTTCATTGAGTGAGTATCAAGAAATGACAAGAGAACAGATAATTTTAATAACTACCAATCCTGAGAATGGATGGATAAATAAATAAAAAATGGAAGATATAAAACTTATAAAAGAATATAAAAGTGTTCACGGAAGAGTGTATCCAGCTGGAAGCAAAATTGCTTGTTGCAGAGATACTTACAAAATGCTTTTAGAAAATGGATATTGTGAAGCTTTGAAGGGAGATAAAAAAGTTAGTAAGAAAAAATCTAAAATAGAGAAAAAAGATGGCGACAATAACTAGTCAACAAATTACAGAAGCTGGACTTGTACCAACAAGAACAATTGTGACCTCAAGTGATGATTTTGTCAACACTGGAAAAGAGTTTATTCTTTACTCAAATTCAAGCGGAGTTACCAAAACTGTCACTATTACAGCTCAAGTCACATCAGTAAACTCTCCAATCTTTGGAACTTTGACAAAAGCAAATGCAACAAAAGCTGTTAGCAATGGAGAGACAGTTTTGATTGGACCTTTTGAACCATCGGCTTTTAATGATTCAGACCAAAAATGTACTTTTGCAATAACTCCATTTGTTGAATCAACAGACTCTGTTGCAATCTTATATTTATAATGGCGGCAACTCCTGGAATAATAAATGGAAGTGAATTTCTGCTGAAAGTAGATTCAGACTTTATTGCTTTGTCAACATCTTGCAGTTTGAACATTGAGCACAAATTAAGAGATACAACAACAAGAGAAACGGAAGGTTATAGACAGCAAGTGGGAGGAGTGAGAGGATGGTCAATGGAAGCGGAAGGACTAGTTGCTTATAAAAATTTAAGTGGAACAAGTTACACAGTAATTACTGGAGAGCAAAATATTGAGGATTTAATTCAAAATTTTATTTTGACAAGAACAGAAGTGACTGTTAAATTAACTCCAGCTAATGTGAGTCAAACTGGAATGATAGAATGGACTGGTCAAGCATACCTTACGAGTGTATCAATTGACACTCCAAATCAAGATAATTCAACTTTTTCTGTATCTTTACAAGGAAAAGGCATTTTGAATCAATTGTTAACTGGTAATCAACAATGATGAAAAGAACAAAAAATATTAATACTAGTAATAATCAAAAATTTTAAAAAATGGCGACAGATGGCGTAATAAACGGAACAAAATTTGGAGTTTATGCAGCAGGTACTAAGATTGCTTTTGCTACATCAGCTTCAATTTCTATCAATCACAATCTAAGAGATACATCAACAAAAGATTCTGGAGGATGGAGAGAACAACTTGAAGGACAGAGAGATTTTGAAGTTTCAGTTGAGGGGATGTTAATTTTCACTAACCTTGATGGAAGTGCAATAACTGGACTTACAATTAATGAACTATATACAAACTATATAGGAACAAGAACAGTTTTTGAGTTGAAATTTTCAACAGAAGTGACTGGAGATATCAAATGGACTGGTCAAGCTTTTATGACAAGCATATCACTTGACACTCCAAATGAGGATAGTTCAACAGTATCTGCAAGTTTCAGTGGAACTGGAGCACTGACTCAAGCAGCAGTATAATAACAAGAGAAATCACAGAGGGTTTATTTTGAGTCCTCTGTGAAAATTCTCACAATAAAATAAGAAAAAATGACATACGAAATAATAGAACTAGCAAATAAAAAATATCCAATTTTCTTTGGCTTTAATGGTTTAAGAAAATATTGTGCAAAAACTGGAACATCATTGAATAAATTAATGAGTCTTGGTCAAGATATGACTCTGGATGAAGCTCTTCAATTAGTTTTAGTTGGAATTGAAGAAGGATGTCGAAAGTCTGGTCAAGAATTTAAATTGACAATTGATGAACTTGGAGACATTTTGGATGAAGATATGGATGGACTTGCAACAGCTTTAAATGTATTTGGTTCGCAAATGGGTCAAAATATAAAATCTGTTGGAAAAAAAAAGGGAAAGGCAAATCAAAAGAAGTAACATTTGATGATATTGAACAAATTGCTTTTGGAGAACTAAAAATGAGTGTCAGTGAGTTAGATGATATGACTCCAAGAGCTTTTGCAAATGCTCAAATTGGATTTTCTAAATTGTATCAACTGAAAGAACAAGCTGAATGGGAACGAGCTAGATGGATTAGTTGTGTTATAATAAATCCTCACTTAAAAAGACCAGTCAGTCCAGGAAAAATTACAAAATTTCCTTGGGAAAATAAAAAGAAAAAAATTAAAAAAGTCGATATTGACAGACTTATAAAAGAATCAGAATTTGATGACAAAGTTCAAAAATTAAACAAAAAGAAAAATGCCTAAAAAAGCTTTAGCCTCCTTAAATGTTGTTATAAATGCAGTGACACAACCTCTCTTTAGAGGATTAAACAAAGCCTCAAAAAGACTACAAGTTTTTGGAGCACAAATGAAAACTATTGGAAGAAGTATTTCAACGAGTTTTGCAATCCCTTTTGCAGCGATTGGAGTTGCTGGAGCAAAAATGGCTGTTGACTTTGAGAAAAATATGACCAAAATAAATACTTTGGTTGGAATCTCTGCAAAAGAAGTCAACGAAATGAGCAAAGAAGTGATGAATTTATCTGGAGCAACCGCTCAAGCTCCAGCAGACTTAGCAGAAGGATTGTTCTTTTTAACCTCAGCTGGATTGAGGGGTGCAAATGCAATGGAAACTCTTGAAGCTGTTTCAAAGGGAGTTTCATTAGGACTGGGAGAACAAGCAGACTTAGCAAAAGTTGCAGCAGCTGCTCAAAATGCTTATGGAAAAGAAAATATCACAGCAGCTCAAGCATTAGATGTGTTTGGTAAATCTGTTCAGAGTGGTATGTTTGAAGCTTCTGATTTAGCTCAAACTTTAGGGAAACAACTTGGGATGGCTGCAGAGCTTGGAATTTCTTTTGAAGAAACAAACGCTTTTATTTCTACATATACAAAAACAACTGGAGATGCAAATTCAGCTACAACATCTTTTGGAGGTGTTATGATGGCTCTTGCAAAAACTACTCCTCAGATGGAATCAGCTTTGAACAAAGTTGGAATGACTGGAGATTCAGTGAGACAAATGCTTGGAGAACAAGGATTGAAAGCAACTTTAGAAAATATAAAAACAGCTTTTGAAGACAATGGAGTTCCTTTAACACAATTTTTTAGTAAGTCTCAAGCTTTGAAAGGGGTGCTAGGAGTTTTAGGAAATCAAAGTGAAACTTACACTGACATCTTGGATGGAATGGGAGATTCTGCTGGGATGGTTGATAAGGGTTTTGAAACATTAAACAAGACAGCTGGATTCAAAATGCAACAGTCTTTTCAGAACCTAAAAAATTCTGGAATGGAACTTGGAGCAATGTTAATGCCTCTTTTTCAATCAATAGTCAATGCAGCTGTAAATTTAGGAAAAGCTTTTACTGATTTAGATTCTGGAACAAAAAAACTTATAGTTGGAGCAGCGGCTTTGTTTGCTTTCAGCGGTCCTTTAATGACTTTGGCTGGAGGATTAGTGACCGCTTTTGGAGCTGTACTTTCTCCAATTGGTTTAGTTGTTGCAGCTTTGGGAGTTTTATTTAAAATAATTATTGACAACTGGAATACAACAAAATCAGTTTTAGTTGGTATGATTAACTTTTTTATAACTCTTTTCAATGAATCAATGCTTGTCAGAGGTATTTTTGAAGGATTAGTTTTTAATTTCAGACAAATGGTGGCTGCTGGAATATTCTTTGGAAAAAGTATCGTTTCAGTATTTGAAGCAGTAAAAGATGGATTTATGGACACCATTGGAGGAGTTGGAGACATATTACTTGGAATTTTTACACTTGATAAAGAAAAGATAATTAGTGGATTTGATAAAACAGCAAAAAGTCTTGGAGATACAATTGAAAAGGCTTTTGATGGTATTGCTGCAAACGCTGAAGACTTTGGAGAAAAAACAGCTGAAAATTTTGGAAAAGCTGTTGATAATACATTAAAAAGAGAACCAATTGAACTTATTACAGAAGAAGATGTTCAAAATACAGTTGACAATGTAGGTGGTTTTTTAACAGATAAACTTGGAAAGCTTAAAGGAAAATTGCAAGGATTTATGGGGGGAGGAACTCTTTTAACTCCAGAAAATGGAGATGGAGGAGATGGAAATGGTGCAAGTGATGGTGGAGATAATGGAACAAAAAATCTTGAAAAGAATTTAAACAAACAAAAAAGCTTATATGAACAATTTTTTGGATTCACAAAATCTCAATATGGAGAGTTTCAAAAAAATGTAGAAGATACTTTCAACAATATTTCATCCGTAGCCAGTCAAGTTCTTTCTGGAATCGGAAATTTGTTTGCTGCTCAAAATGAAAAAGCAAAAGCAGAACTTGATAATTTAGAAGCAAGAGAAAATGAAAAATTAGAAAATGATTTTCTAAGAGAACAGCAAAGAATTGAAAATTCTCAAATGTCTCAAGAACAAAAAGATGAAGCTTTAAATGCTCTAAAAGAAAAATTTGGAGAAAAGCAAGATGCAATTGATAAAAAGATGGATGAAAAAAGAAAACAACTTCAAAAGAAACAAGCGATAAGAGATAAGCAAATGAAGATTGCAGAAGCAATAATGGGAACAGCATCGGCAATTGTTCAAGCTTTAAGTGCTGGACCAGTTGCTGGACCTATTTTGGCGGCAATCGTTGGAGGTCTTGGAGCTGCTCAAATAGCAGCAATTTCATCTACACCGATTCCACTTGCAAAAGGGGGTCTTGCTTTTGGTCCTACCAATGCAATTGTTGGAGATAATCCAGGAGCTGCAAATGACCCAGAAGTCATTGCACCACTATCAAAGTTGAAATCAATGCTTGGAGGAGAAATGAATGTTGAATTAAAAGTTGGAGGATCGTTGCTTGGAAATGATATATTTCTTGCAAATGAACAAGCTGACCAACAAAGATTAAGATTTATATAAATGTCATATACTAGAACTTTTTATTTTAACTATAAGTCAATCACTGATTTGCCTTACAGACTAGAATTTTATGACCAAGGACAGTTTGCATCAAATTATGCAGATGAAGAAGGAGAGCTTGGAGCAAACACAACACAAATAAAGTTTGGAAGTGATGGAGGAAATATGTATTCTCCAATAAAAGCATCAACTTTGACAATTGATTTTGTAGTCAATTCAAGTGAAACAATATCTTATATTGAGCAACTAAAAACAAACAGAACAGAAAGAGATGTTTATGTTTATTTATACGCTGAACAAGTTAATGGAACAGCAAATCCAACAACAAGACCAATTTTTGCTGGATATTTATTAATGGATTTATCTGATGACCCAGATGTCTCAATTCCTTACACAATAAAATTAAGAGCTGTTGATGGTATTGCTTCTTTGAAATATTTTGATTTTATTCATCCAACATCAACACAAAATGCAACTGGGATATATGAAAAATCAAAAACTTGGATACCAGATTCAGATGCAACATTCGGAGTTTTAGAAAGTAGAAATACAATTGTTCAATGGTTAAGAAGAATTTTGTTTTATTCTGGATTTTCTACAACAGCAAAAGGAGCAGCAACTGGAGATGCAAGAATCATCACAGCTGCAAATTGGTACAATGGTTTGATGCCTAACACCACTGATGACCCTTTATTCAATACTCAAATGAAAGCTGAGGCATTTTATAAACCTGATGGAGAAGAAGGGGAGAAGAAATTTAAATCAATGACAGCATACGATGCTTTGAAAAGTATTTGTGAGGCTTGGGGAATGAGATGTTTTGTTTGGAGAAATTCTTTTTACTTTATACAGATTGATTTATATGAAACAAATGAATCTGGAACACAACAAACTCCAGATAATATTCAAAATTATGGATATGTCATAGACTACACCAGCACCGCTGGTCACAGTTTTGTTAGTCAAAAATTAGACCAGACAGTTGGAAGATATCAAATAATTGTTGATAATACATTACAAGTAACACAAAACAAAAAACTTGCTGGGGGTCAATATGGTCTTTTACCTTCATTGAAAAAAGTTTTAGTTGATTTTGATGTAGTTGCAAATATTAATTATTTTACAGAGTTTCCAAATATTGCTGCTCAGAGTGATATTTCTGGAACTCCTAGCGGATATGAGTTTTTTAGAACTTACAAATCAATGGGAATATTTGATTGTGATGGGGTAAATGACCAATCTTTTTATCACGAAGTCTGGCTTCAATTTGATAATCCTACAACAGCCCAAATTAATATGGAAATGATGTGGACTATTGAGATGAAGCTTGTTAGTCAAGGTTCTTTTCAGAAAGAATATCATTGGAATCACTCAAGTCAAACAAAAGAATGGGTAACAATTGGAACTGGAACATCAGGTGGAGAACCTCATTTTGGATATGGAATTGTTCAATTACAGCCAGGAGTCTCTTCACACAATATTTGTGCGGCAACTTATTCAGATAATCACGGCTCTTATATTACATTAGATGCTGCTTCTTTTCCAGCTGGTCAATATGAATTAAGATATGCTACTTATGTATATAATGATACAGTAAATTTTCCTGGTGGTCCTTATCCTTGGGAAAGTTATATGTGGGGGCACGGAGCTTGTAATTCTTATGCAAGTGCAGATGTTTCTCCCTATGATTTAGGTGTTACATACACAAATTCAAATTTACAATTTGGAACTGGTGCATCAGTTTTATCTCCAATAACAAATGGACAGATTGGAGCTCAGACAATCACAACTCAACTTTCTCAATCTAGCTCAGATACAGATGAACAAGAGGTCAAAAATGTCATAATTGGAGATACTCAATCTTCAAATGATGCTGGAGCAATTTTTGTCAATGATGGTTCTTCATATGTTCATACTAGCTTTGGAGGTCAGTGGGGAAAAGCAACAACATCTGGAGCTCTTTCATTCAGTGAATTATTAGGAACTCAAATACTTGCAAGACAAGTAAAGCCAGTCAGGAAATTTTCTGGAAATATTATTATGTCTATTGACCCATATTTGAATGATGGTTCAGCAACAAGAATCCAATATCCAACTCCATATACAAGATATCGATTTCCAAGTCACACCGCCTCAGGTACAGTTGCTGGAAGTTATATTATGCACTCTACAACATTTGAAACAGATAAAGATTCTTGGAAAGTTGAGCTATATGAATTTGAAACATTTACAATTCCTGGTTCAACAACAACAACAACTGGAACTCAAGGAAGTAACAGTGGAACAGTCGGCAATGGTCCTGGTCAAACTGGGGGGGGTACAACTCCAGAAGGTTCATCGAGTCAAAAACTTAGTGCTCCAACATCTACTTTTATCGGTCAATATAATACTTTGTATAAACAAACTTTTACTCCTTTAACATTTATAACAACAAACCAGAGTGCAAATTCTTCTGGAGAAATTACTGTGACAAGCTTAGCCATAATACCAATTCAACAAGCTTTATTAAAAACCGGAGACACAATACAGTTGAGGTCCAGCTATTCTTCAAATGCTTATAACAGTATTAGCACCTATGCAGCAAGAAGTTTAAATAGCGGATTTTGTGATTTTGTTGTTTCAGCTGACCAAAGTGCAACTGATGAAACAATTTCTGTTGTTTCAAAAACATTTTATGGAGATATTAATATTGGAGATATGATTGTAGTTTCTCAACCAGATTTGGTTAAGCAATATCAAAATAAAACAAAAGGAACAGTTGCTGGATTTACAGTGGATGATGATGGTCTTGCAAAAGGAGGAGTTGAAATAACTGGATTTTTAGATTCAGATACAATGACTGGAGCAACAGCAAACAATTTACCAACAGCAGAAAGTGTGAAAGCATATGTAGATGCAAATTCTGGAGGTACATCAAATTATAAATGTATGAAGTGTTCAACTACTGTAACAACATCTTCAACAGATGGAGATTCAAATGCTGTGACAATTCCTTTTGATACTCAAGTTGCTGCAAGTGGAAGTTCTACAATCACTTTTTATGGAGCATCTGGTGTTCCTGGTTTATCTTCAACAGCGTATACATTTTCGATGCCAGTTGGAACTTATAAAATAAATTGGAATGTTGGTTCAAATACTAACATTGTAAATAATAGAATATTAAGTGGTGTTAAATTAATGAGAGGAGAAGATACTGGAGAGGGTGCTGCTTTGTATAGTGATGTTGATACAACATATGGATATATATATGACAGAGGAAATTCAACTGTAAGAAAAGGAAGTGTTTCTGGTTCAGTTATTTTTAAACAAACAGTTGCAACTGGTTCTCAAGTGTTCAAGCTTGTTATATGGAAAGAAGCAGCTTCAAATGCTTCAATGAACTCAATCACTTTATTAAATGCAACAAATATTACTGTGGAAGAACTATAAAAATGAAGAAAATGATTAATGAAATAATGAATAAATTTTGTCCAACTACTATAATATTGAATGTTGGTGCAATAGGAATAAGTTTAACAGATTTAGAGATTGGATTGAAAATAGTATCATATTTAGTTGCAATCATTTATACACTATTTAGAATTATAAACGAAATAAAACAATGGAAAAAATAAACTTAAATATCAACCTTCATTATTTTAAAATGGAAGAGTTCGACCAACCAGGAAAACCAGGCTCTGGAGTTGACAATATGGATATAAATTTATTGATGATTTTGGATAATATGCGACATCGAGCAAAAATTCCATTTGTTATTACCTCAGCATTCAGAAGTAAAATTTACAATCAAAGAATTGGGGGTGTTGCAAACAGTGCTCATTGTTTTGGAAAAGCTGTTGATATCCAGGCTAAAACAAGCAAAGAAAAATATTTAATTATAGAAGCCGCTCTTCATTTTGGAATTGAAAGAATCGGAGTCGGCTCAGATTTTGTGCATATAGACATACAAGAAGAACCAGACAAACCAACAAAAGTAATTTGGACTTATTAATATTGTTTAATTTAAAACCAATAAAAATGAAAAATTTTTTAATTAGTAAAATTTTATCAAGCAAAAAAACGTGGATTGGTATTGCATCCATAATTGTTCCACTAATTGCAAAAGCTCTTGATGTGGATGAAGAATCAGTTAGTCAAATTTGGTGGTCTCTTATTGCGATTTTAGGGGGTCAAAGCCTTGCAGACCTAGGAAAAGAAGCAAAAAAGAAATAATGAAACAGTATAGACCGAGATTGACCAAAGATGAATTTCGGATTATACAAGAGCACAGAAACAGCAACAACATTGGTATCATTGGAGACACTCATTGTCCATTTAATTTAAAAGAGACAAAAGAGCATTTGTCATATCTTCAATTTTGTTATGAAACTTTCAATCAATTTGGTGTTTCTACTATAATCCACATTGGAGATGAAGTGGACAATGCTGCAATCTCATATCATCAGAAAGAGACAGATTCATATGGAGCAGAGACAGAAGCTGAACTTGCACAAAAAGAGATGGATAAATTTTATGCAGCTTTTAGTGATGTTAAAGTTTGTGTTGGAAATCATTCAGCTCTTCCTTTTCGCCAGGCTACAACAGCTGGGATTCCAAAAAGATTTTTAAAAACATATGAAGAGATTTGGGAAGCTCCAAAGGGATGGAAGTGGGAGCTTCAGTGGGAAGTCAATGGAGTTTTATTTGAACACGGAACTGGTAGCTCTGGACCTAATGCTGCAAAAAACAGAGCCATTGCAAATAGACAATCAACAGTGATTGGTCATTGTCATTCTTTTGGGGGTGTCAATTATTTAGCTTCAAGAAATGATATGATTTATGGATTAAATGTAGGCTGTGGAATTGATAATTCTGCTTATTCTTTTCGATATGGAAAGCAATATCCGAAAAAACCAACGATTGGTTGTGGGCTTGTTCTTGATTCTGGAAGGATTGGACTTTTTATACCGATGGACCTTGGGTCAAAAATCATTAGAAAATAGAAACCCAGCAAAATTAATTACTGGGTCTCAAACAAGATAAAACAATCCCAACGATTGAATCGAACTGAACTACAAAAATAATATCTTTTATATGTTGATTGTGCAACATTGTTTCAAATTTTTTCTTGATTTTATTACTAAAAATTATTTATTTATTAAAAAAAGCAAAATCTATTTTAAGGCTATTTTTAGCTGATTTAAGCGATTTTGTCACTGTTGATAAGTATTAGTATTCAACAATTGAGATAATTAAATACAA
>CEWG01094484.1_pt1 | contig 11216 bp, 6 predicted proteins | sample 361411 | NCBI WGS metagenome assembly CEWG01 (sample SAMEA2622173, study PRJEB7988) | marine metagenome | biome: marine biome (ENVO:00000447); feature: surface water layer (ENVO:00002042); material: "saline water (ENVO:00002010), including plankton (ENVO:xxxxxxxx)" | depth 5 m | reverse complement strand
GCATTTAAACACCCTACGCCAGCAGATTTCTTTAGAACCATGGAAGATGCCAGTGCCGTCGATCTTGATTGGTTTTGGAGAGGTTGGTTTTACACCAATGATTGTGTGGACATTTCTTTAGACCAAGTGAACTGGTTTAAAATAAATACTGCCAATCCTGATATTGAAAACCCAATCGCAAAAAATCAAAAAGAAAAAAACAGCACCTATATTGGAAAAAAACGCGATGCTACTTCCATTTCTAAAACAGTGACTGAAAAAGATAAAGGTGCAGTAGATTTTTACACGACTTATGACCCCTTTAGAACCGATGTTTTAGACAGACAAGACTATGAAGAATTTCTAAACACTCTTGATGAAGAGGAAAAGGCATTTTTAAATTCTGATAAAAACTACTATGAGCTACAGTTTTCAAATATTGGAGGGCTTGTGATGCCCATCATTCTGGAATTTACTTACACAGACGGAACCCAAGAAATTGTGAGAATCCCAGCAGAAATATGGAAAAGAAACAACGAAAAAATCAAAAAAGTATTTATTCTGGACAAGGAATTAGTCAATGTCAAACTGGATCCATTCTTAGAAACTGCAGATGTTGATTTGAATAATAATTATTGGCCTCCGAGAACTGAACCAACGCGTTTCCAACTCTATAAGCGCGATGAAGAAACGCTTGAAAATCCCATGCAAAGAGCCGAAAGAGCCAATGAACAATAAGCTTAGAAAATGAATAAGAAATTGTTATGACAAAGTCTTTGATCTTATTAATTTTATACTCGTTGCTTCCATTTCACGATTTTCATGTGTCTCATACGACTTTACATTACAATAAAGGCCAAAAGTCAATAGAAATAACTGTAAGAGTTGCAATCGATGATTTAGAAAAAACCCTAGAGACAAAAAATTCTGGTAAATTAAAACTAGGGAGTTCAAAAGAAAATAAATCATCCGATAAATACATCAAAAATTATTTCAATCATCATTTTAAAATTTCTATCAACGAAAAAATGGTATCATACAATTGGATTGGAAAAGAAATTGCAAAGGACTTACACGATATTTATTTGTACTTTGAAATTCCTGATTGTAACCCAAGCGGAAAAATAGAATCCATTACTGTCGAAAATACACTTTTCTTAGAAAGGACACACAAACAAACCAATATCGTATTAGTTGAATTAGGGGATCTAAACTTCAATCTCACCTTTAATAAAGATTATTACAAGGAGACGGTCGTATTTTAAGTTGATAAAACCGTTTAAAAATACGTCAGAGAGAATCCAATAGGGTTTCTAAAGCCATACCCCTAGACCCTTTTATCAAAATCAATGCTTCCTTAAAAACTAAGGATTGGAGCTGATTTCGAAACGATTCCTTAGTTCTAAAAAAGCTGGATTTTGAAGAATTGGTAGCCAATTCAAAAAAGTGAGAACCTAAATAATATGCAGATGAGAAATTTAAAGAATTTACCTTATCAATAACAGCTTGATGCTCTGACTTACTGTAAATACCCAGTTCATACATATCTCCTAAAATTATAATCTTCAAAGGACTTTTCATGGAATTAAAATTATCCAAGGCCACCTCCATACTGCTTGGGTTGGCATTGTAAGCGTCTAAAACAATGGTATTGGAGCCTTTTTGGATAATTTGAGAACGGTTATTATTTGGGGTGTAAGATTCAATACCTTTTTTAATATTTTTAAGACTGACCTGGAAAAAGAAACTTATAGCAATGGCTGCAGCAGCATTGGAAAAATTATAAATTCCAACAAGCTGACTTTCCATTATGCACCCCTGTGATTCAAAGCTTAAAAAAGGGGTTTGAGAGGTCATAGATACTTGAATATTGGAACTATTATCCTCGGAAAAAATATTCACACTCTTATAGTCTCCAATCTGTTGAACTTGCTTCTTGTCATCACCATTTATGAAAACAACACCCTTATTTCTCATTAAATAATCGTACAATTCACATTTCCCTTTGACCACGCCTGCAGCACTACCGAAACCCTCCAAATGGGCCATGCCAAAATTAGTGATGTAGCCGTAGTTAGGGGCCGAAATTTGACAAAGATTTGCGATTTCTCCAACGTGGTTGGCTCCCATTTCAACGATTCCAATATCTACTGACGCATCCATTTGAAGTAAGGTCAGTGGAACTCCAATATGATTGTTGAAATTTCCTTGTGTAGCATATGTTTTATAGCGCTGGCCCAAAACCGAATTGATTAGTTCTTTCGTGGTTGTTTTCCCGTTGCTACCAGTAACAGCAATGATTGGAATATTTAAATGTTTTCGATGAAAATTAGCAAGTTCTTGCAACGTTTTTAAAACATTTGGGACTAAAATAAAACGCGCATTATTTTGGGGTTGTTGTTCATCAATTATACAATAAGACGCTCCCGAATCCAATGCCTTTTTGGCAAAATTATTGCCGTTAAAATTTTTTCCCTTTAGGGCGAAAAAAAGGGCTCCATGAGCTATTGAACGAGTGTCTGTAGAAACCCCATTGAATTTTAAAAATAAATGATGAAGTTTCTCAATTTTCATAACTTAAATGTACAAAAAAGTCCTAAATATAGATTTAGGACTTTTAAAAAACAGAAAGTATTTTTAATTTTTTCTTTTCTTTTTATCCATTGACTTAGATCCAACTCTAGACATGGCACATCTAAAACCGATAAAATCAGTTGCCATATCTTCGGGGTAGAAACGCCTTTGCGCAGGGTCTATCCAAAATTCTCTGTCTTTCCAAGACCCACCTTTGTAAACTCGAGCTTGGTCATTCACCAGAGAAGTTCTTGTGTTAGATTTATCATATTCTCTGTTAAGTGTACCATCAGGGTTGGTTCCTACTTTATGCTTAGGAGAATCGTACATCTTCCTGGTTATATCAGCAAATTCAACCTCACCCTCTTCAAAATCATCAAAATATCTTGACGATTGTTTATCTCCATCTCTAAAATTTCGATTGTCGCTCTTATCAAAATTTGCTCGTAAGTATGTTTCGTTTTCATCAACCGGGACTTTGGAAAGCTGACCAGGAAGATTTTTTACAATAACCTTGCCATTTGTTAGTGTATCATATTCAAAATCATTGATTCCAATTACCTTTACAGACCCATCTTCAGCAAGCACGTTCTTAGTGTAAATGTTTCCTCTGTAATATGCAAAATCATTGAATTCATCGTCTACAATTGGGCGGTAGATATCTGCAACCCATTCTGCTACGTTACCGGCCATATCATAAATACCGAAATCATTTGGATCATAAGACATTACTTCATTGGTAATGTCTGCACCATCGTCAGACCATCCTGCAATACCTCCGTAATCGCCATCTCCTTGTTTGAAGTTTGCCAACTGATCTCCTTTTATTTTTCTTTCTCCAGCTCTGGTATACTGGCCATCCCAAGGGTACTTTTTTCTACCGCGATAGATGTTGTATTCTCTAAGCTCCGTTAGACCAAGTGCTGCGTATTCCCATTCCGCTTCTGTTGGAAGCCTATACCTGATTTGAATTAAGCCTGTTTCTCTAGATGCAAAGCCAACTAAAGTGTCATTTCGTCGGTTGCCTTTACCACCTAAATGAGTACCAAGACTGTCTTTGAATGTTTGATTAGGGATATTCACATATGTGTCAATGTTGAAATTGTTAGAAGCAGTTACAGATTCAGTGGGAATGTGTGTTCCTCTTTCTAAATATCCTTCTTTTTGAAGAACCATTTCACCTACACGGTCTGTTCTCCACTTGGAATATTCATTTGCTTGAAGCCAGCTCACTCCGACAACAGGATAATTGCGATAGGCAGGATGGCGAAGGTAATTTTCAACCAAAATCTCTGCAGAACCCAATCTGTTTCTCCAAACTAATGTGTCAGGAAGTAGCCCATTGTAAATGTCCTTAAATTCAGGATTTTTGGGCGGATACACTCGTTTAATCCAGTCTAAATACTCTAAATACATAAGGTTGGTAACCTCTGTCTCATCGATATAAAAAGATTGAATGTGCTGTTGGTTCGGAGCATTGTTCCAATCGTGCATAACATCATCCTGAACTTTTCCCATTGTAAAGGTACCGCCTTCAACAAAGACGAGTCCGGGGGCAGTCTCTTGTTCTTTAAATCTTGTATTGTACTGAAAACCACCTTCTTTGGCATTGATTTGCCATCCAGTACCCCGTGAGGAGTTACCGTATTTTGAGGAAGATTTACTACAGCCCAGCATAGATAATGTAAAGAGTGCCATAAAGGACCATAAATGTATTTTCTTGTGTTTCATACTTAATTTCTATTTTAAAAAGTATTTAAAAAAATTGGAATTGCAATATACTAAATATGATTTGGTTTGCAATAAAATATTAAATCGTTTGTATAATATTTAAGCTTAAATAAATCACCTTTTAAAAAATAACGGTTTTTATCACGTTTTATTATTGTAATTTTGAAAATCAAGTTAGTACTTGAATACTAATTTTGACGAACATCCGTTTGGTTTTCATGAATAAAATTTCCTTTTCTTTAACGCTTTGGTGCATTGTAATGCTAGGTCATTCCCAAGATCAGCGCTTTGAAATTGACTGGAACAGGTCAAAAATTTTTTATATGGGGACAAATCAGATTGAGCTCCCCTATTTTAATGCAAAAAATTTTAATTTTTCTTTTGAAAAAGGCATCACCTTTATCGCGCAGTTGGATACCAAAACTCCTATCAATAAAAAAAGTGTCAAAATCACAAACCTAATTACGAGTGTTGTTTCAGAATCAGACTTAAAAGATTTAAAATTAAGTTGGATTCCTAACGATGTTCAATTGAGAACTTTCAATTCAAATGCAAGAGGCAAAGCCTCTAATACAATTGAAATAAATCCTATTTTCAAAGATAATGGTATTTTAAAAAAAGTAGTGAATTTTACACTTTCCTACACTTCATTATCAAACAATAAATTATCAAGTTCAAACACTTCCCTACAAAGTTCTGCATTGAAAACAGGCCAATGGTATCGCTTTGCTGTTGATACAACAGGAGTTCATAAATTAGATAAGGGATTTTTTAATGCACTCGGAATCAATACAGATGTTATAAACCCAAGAAAAATCAAACTTTATGGACATGGTGGGCAATCATTGCCTTTGACAAATAATCAAACCCAATCTTATGACTTGATTCAAAATGCGGTACAATTTTTTGGTGAAGAAGACGGAGTCTTTAATAACGAAGATTTTTTACTTTTTTATGCCACTGGCCCAAAGTATTACAATGCTGAAAACAACTCACATATCAACCCTTACAGCGATGTTTGTTACTATTACATTGAAATTAGTAGTGAAAATGGCTTGCGCATGAACGCTGCTGACCAACCTTCAGAGAACCCAAGCATCTCATTTAACTCATTTCACGATTATAAATTTTTTGAAAAAGACGAATATAATGTTGGACAAATAGGTCGTCGTTGGTTTGGCCATCGCTTTTATTTCGAAAATACACGCAGCTTCAATTTTGACTTTCCAAACCTCATAACAAGCAGTCCTCTAAACCTTAAAGTTTATGTTGCTGCCAGTGCAGAATCTGCTACAAATATGGAAATCAAAGCAAATAACTCTGACGTGACCAATCTTTCTCTCGCTTCAGTAGAATATGGTATTCTCGGAACGGAAGCGGTCTACAATGGTAATATCGAAAGCAGTTCGGACGCTATAACTATTGACTTGTTTTATAACAACAACGGAAACCCATCTGCAATGGGCTATTTAGACTACATTTCTTTGGAAGCTGAAAGAGCCTTAGTCGCTAATGCACTTCAATTTCAATTCAAACATAAAGATATGCACTTACTTAATGGAGTTGGACAATTTAATATTTCTGGCGCTACTGGGATTGACGAAGTTTGGGACGTAACAGACCCCTACAACGCAACTTATTACAAAAATGAATTAAATAACACTGAATTTAGTTTTAAAACCAACTTAGGGAGTTCTAAAATTTATCAAGCGGTAGCTTTATCCAATACTTACCGCCCAAGATTACTAACGAATGCTTCAGTAGCTAACCAAGATTTAAAAGGAACTGTATTTTTAAACAACGAAGGTCAATTCCAAGACATTGATTATTTAATCATCACTCCAGCGTTTTTGAGCGTTCAAGCCGAGCGTTTGGCTAATATTAACAGATTAAAAAATAGCCTTAATGTAAAAGTTGTCACGCTTGAATCTATATATGCTGAATTTAGTACTGGAATGCAAGATGTTGCCGCAATTCGAAATCTTGTTAAATATGTGTACGACAATGCCAGTAATTCTAACAACCGCTTAAAGTATTTGTGTCTGTTTGGCGATGCTTCATTTGATTATAAAGACCGCATACAAAACAATACAAACATTGTACCATCTTGGCTTTCAAAAAACAGTTTTAGCTTGACAAGTTCTTTTATTTCAGATGATTTTTATGGGATGATGGATCCCACCGAAGGAAGCATGGTTACTGCGGATAAATTAGATATTGCTGTGGGCAGAATTTTAGCAGAGTCTCCACAACGCGCCAATGAAATGGTTGATAAAATCGAGTCTTACTACAGTGTTGATGCCTATGACAACTGGCGTAATAATTTTTTATTAATTTCAGATGACGTCGATAAATTAAGTGATCGATTTTTACAGATAACGACGGATCAAATTGCGGAAGATGTCAAAGCCTCGAAACCTTTTATCAACGTTGAAAAGATTCATTCTGATTCATTTACTCAAGAATCCTCTGCCGCTGGTCAACGTTATCCACAAGTTAATGATGCCATTTTTGATGCCCTTGAAGTGGGCGCCGTGGTCGTAAATTATTTTGGTCACGGAGGAGAAGACGGGTTGGCCTCAGAGCGTATTTTTGATAAAATAAATGCCAAAGAACTCAACAACCCAAATAAACTTGCTTGTTTTGTAACCGTTACTTGTGAGTATACAAAATTTGACAACCCACTTCGAAAAACTGCAGGTGAATTTTTATATTGGAACAAAACAGGAGGCGCTATTGGACTAATTACGACCACACGACAGATTTTTATAAGTGTTGGTATTGAATTTAACCAAACCCTGAGCCAATATTTATTTGATTTCGAAAATAGTCAAACAATGAGTATAGCCGAGGCTTTAAGACTGACCAAAAACGACCCCGCGGTTACAAACAATACTCAACGCAGATTGGTATTTTTTATTGGAGACCCAGCACTCAAGCTCCCGTTGGCTGCACCCGATATTATTGCGACAAAACTCAACGGTGAAGATATAGTTAGTACAAATATCACGCTTGAAGCCTTAAGCCCTGCGAAAATTGAAGGTTTTGTCGCTAGTGAACAAGGAAACATATTAAGCAATTACAATGGTACACTAACCGCCACAGTCTTTGATAAAAGCATACAAAGGTCTACCCTGGCTAATGATGGTTCGACTTTTAATGGACAACTTATTACATTGGATTACGAAGCCTTAGGAGAGGTTCTTTTTAGAGGGCAGGCATCTGTGGAAAACGGTAAATTTGAGATTAATTTTGTCGTACCTAGAGACATAGTCGTCCCTGTTGGAAATGGAAAAATTAGTTTTTACTCTAAAACAGAAACGCCATTATCCGACCAAAGAGGCTATAATTTTGACATACAGATTGGTGGTGTTAATTTAAATGCTCCCTTTGATAACCAGGGACCCAACATTGAGTTATACATGAACGATGATAGTTTTATTTCAGGAGGAATTACTAATGAAAACCCAACACTTATTGCTAAATTATATGATGAAAATGGCATTAATACAGCCAGTGGCGTAGGTCATGATATTGTTGCTATTTTAGATGGAGATGAAACCAACCCATTTATTTTAAATGATTATTATACAGCTGATGTGGACAGCTACCAGAGTGGAGGCTTAAGTTATCCGTTTAGAAATTTAGAGCCTGGTCTTCATACACTCACCCTAAAAGCCTGGGATGTCTATAACAATTCTAGCACAAAAGAAATTCAATTTTTGGTCTTTGATCAAAATGAAAGTTTAGAGATTACCAATGTACTTAATTACCCCAATCCATTTATTAATTATACAGAATTTTGGTTCAATCACAATAGTTCTGGGGTTTTAGACGTTTCAATACAAATATTTACAATTTCAGGAAAATTGATTAAAACCATTAACAGTCAAACCAATGCCAGTGAATCTGCGAGTTCACTGTCCCGAGATATCAGTTGGGACGGCACCGATGATTTTGGTAGTAAAATTGGTAAAGGGGTTTATATCTATAGATTAAATGTAAAATCTCGATTAAATGGACTGAAATCTGAAAAAATTGAAAAACTTGTAATCCTATAAAAAAACATATATTTGTTTGATTCAAATTAAAAAATGATGAACTTTAAAAAATTCCCTGTATTTAATAAAATATTTCTTTGTATTTATTTAATTATTTTTTTTAATGAAGGAATAAACTCACAAAATAATCCAATATTTTTTGACACACCATACGAAAATCCTTCAAAGTTTGATTCAAGAGTAATTACCACAGCTGTTCCCTTTCTACTCATTGCATCAGATGCTAGGGCAGCTGGATTGGGAGATATGGGAGTAGCTACATCTGTAGACACTTATTCTCAACAATGGAATCCTTCTAAATATGCCTTTTCAGAAACAAAATCCGGTTTTGGAATAAGTTACACCCCCTACCTAAGCAAGCTCGTGAATGATATTTTCCTAGCTAATTTAACTTACTTCAACCGTATCAATGAACGCAGTGCTTTTGCCGCTAGTTTTAAATATTTTTCTCTCGGAGAAATCGAATTAAGACAAACTGCTGAAGACCTCGGAATAATAGAAAAACCAAATGAACTCACCTTGGATGTATCTTATGCACTACGCTTATCAGATCAATTCTCAATGTCGGTGGCCTTGCGCTATTTACGATCAGATCTAAGAATTTCAGAAATAGATTCAAATTTTGACGCTGCGAGCTCTTATGGTGTAGATATTTCTGGTTATTACCAAAGTGAGGAAGTGGCTTACAATGATTTTAATGGCCGTTGGAGGGGTGGATTTGCACTACAAAATATTGGCCCTAAAATTAAATACGACGACGCAGGGCAAGAAAATTTCATTCCTACTACAATAAGATTTGGTGGAGGCTTTGATTTTATTTTCGACTATTATAATAAATTGAGTATCACTGCTGAAGTCGCTAAATTATTAATCCCAACACCTCCAATAAAAGGTGATATTTACGAATCTTTTAATGACATAAATGGTAACGGAATTTATGATTCTGATGTAGACGAATTAGCTGATTTAGCTCAAGGTCCAAACGGTGAAGTTTTAGAAGATGTCATTTTAGAAGGCCGAGACCCCAATGTGGGATTTGTTAAGGGTATTTTCCAATCATTCGGAGATGCACCAGGCGGTTTTAGTGAAGAATTAGACGAATTTACTTGGGCTTTGAGCGCAGAGTATTTATACCAAGACTCCTTCGCTCTGCGGGCTGGATACTTTAATGAAAATGAAGATAAAGGCGCGCGAAAGTTCTTTTCTTTAGGTGCTGGCTTTAAATACTCAACTGTAAACATCGATTTATCTTATTTATTTTCTGCATCTCAAGTACAAAGTCCTTTGGAAAACACCCTTCGTTTTTCGCTTTCTTTTAACATTGGTGACGGCGAATATTTAGAATATTAAATCCCATTTGAAAAACATTAAATTCAATACAGAGTTTACAATTTACGCTTCAAAAGAAGCATTGAAAGATGATGTACAAGAACTTTTTAAAGCTGCTGAAACAGCTCGAAAAAATGCCTATGCACCCTACTCTAAATTCTTGGTTGGCGCCGCTTTGAAATTAGAAAACGGTGAGTTAATTACGGGAAGTAACCAAGAAAATGCTGCTTACCCTTCTGGTTTGTGTGCAGAACGCACAGCTATTTTCTATGCTGGAGCGAAATTTCCAAATCAAAAGATTTTAAAAATGGCCATTTCGGCGGGATTACAAGAAAAAGTACTCGACCGTCCGATTCCTCCATGTGGAGCCTGTCGGCAAGCGCTTGTTGAATATGAACAAAGGCAAAATATCCCAATAGAACTCTATTTTATGGGCACGGAGGGCCAGGTGGCCTATTCTAAGTCTGTGGAAAACATATTGCCTTGGATTTTTGACAAAAACGTATTGTAAACTTTTAATTAAAAATTTATAACTTCCCTTTTCAGGTTAAGAATCAAAGTGTTATTTTTGTTGTTAGATACCAAAACATCTATAGTAACCAAATGCAAGAAATAACCAAAGAAACATATTTAGACTGGTATGAAAACATGCACTTTTGGCGCAAGTTTGAAGACAAGCTCGCCGCTGTGTATATTCAGCAAAAAGTAAGAGGTTTTTTACACTTATACAATGGACAGGAAGCAGTCCTGGCTGGTGCTTTGCACGCCATGGATTTATCTAAAGATAAAATGATAACCGCTTACAGAAATCATGTACAACCGATTGGTATGGGCGTAGATCCGCGCAGAGTCATGGCGGAATTATTTGGAAAAGCAACAGGAACTTCTCAAGGCTTGGGAGGTTCAATGCATATTTTTTCTAAAGAACACGGATTTTACGGAGGTCATGGCATTGTTGGCGGCCAAATTCCGCTGGGTGCTGGTATGGCATTTGGAGATAAATATAACGATACTGGTGCGGTTACGCTCTGTTTTTTTGGGGATGGTGCTGCGCGTCAAGGCTCACTACATGAAACTTTTAACATGGCCATGACTTGGAAACTTCCCGTAGTATTTGTATGTGAAAATAACGGTTACGCCATGGGAACTTCAGTTGAACGCACCGCCAACCACACCGATATTTGGAAGCTTGGACTCGGTTATGAAATGCCTTGTGGCCCAGTAGATGGAATGAATCCCATCAAAGCCGCTGAAGCATTTGACGAAGCCATCCAACGTGCCAGACGTGGCGATGGTCCTACATTTTTAGAGATGAAAACCTATCGCTATAGAGGACACTCAATGAGTGATGCCCAACACTACAGAACCAAAGATGAAGTTAAAGAATATCAAAAAATTGATCCTATCACTCAAGTAAAAGAAGTGATTTTAAAAAATAATTATGCTACTGAAGAAGATATCAAGGTCATCAATGCACGTGTAAAAGAACTCGTTGCAGCTTGTGAGAAGTTTGCGGATGAATCTCCATTCCCTGAGAAAAGT
>CEWG01181300.1_pt1 | contig 11223 bp, 2 predicted proteins | sample 361411 | NCBI WGS metagenome assembly CEWG01 (sample SAMEA2622173, study PRJEB7988) | marine metagenome | biome: marine biome (ENVO:00000447); feature: surface water layer (ENVO:00002042); material: "saline water (ENVO:00002010), including plankton (ENVO:xxxxxxxx)" | depth 5 m | reverse complement strand
GTCGAGGACTTACCCCCCGTCATCGTGGTGTCCGGGAGTTTCGAACTGGGAACCAGCGGAGTGGACCGTATACGGCCAGACAACAGCGACCTCAACGCGCTCTCACAGGTGCTGGACAACGCTTTGCTTGGCTTGGTTGAAATCATTCTCGATCTGGGCACCATCGTCAACAGCATCCCCGGAGCGGTGGTCGGCACCGCAGGTAGCGCGGGAGGAAGCGTTGAGGTGTCATGTTACACCCAAGTCAAAGCCGCTTGGGCGACCGGTGAAACGCGCACTCCCGCAGAAGTTGGGGCTCTTGGTTTCGCGCTGTCATCAAGCGATCAACCGTGGATTCCTGACGAAGACCATCTGTTGTTGTCAAGCGATGCTTCCATCGCAGTGGTGCAAGGGCGTTCCGGGCCGGTCAAACCCCTTGTCCCTGTTGCGATGAGCGCCCGCGTCAGCGGCATTTCAGGCGTGACTCAGTCCTTCGACCCCTTGACCAGCGAGCGCGTGCTTGAGTTGCAAGGATCGAGCACGGAACCGTTGATCGTTGGGCACGTTTCGCACGACGGGCCGAACATGAGCGCGGCGCAAAAGCAGGCGGCGATGATCTCCAACCGACCCGATGAACTGCGGTTGGTTCAACAACCTGAGCGGCTGATTTACGAAGCAAGTTCACCGATTGGCACCATCACCTACGGCGGCCAAGACGGTGATCAGCGCAATGCTCTGCGCCTCGTCGGACTCCCAGCTGAATTTGAATTGGTTTTGGGTTCAGAAGTCGGTTACGTGGCCAGCACGCCACTTCAAGCGGTGGAAATCCAGTCCAGCAACGGAACGGTGCCCCTGACCATGGACGGGGACCACGTTCGCTTCTCCGTGGATGGGGATGAGACCAGCCTCTCCGTGCGCATCTCGGACGTGCTCCGTATGCGTCGCCTCTCGCCTCTGGAAGAAGGTGCGCTTGGACCCGAGGGCAACAGCCGCGTTGAACTGCAGCGCACGTCTTCCGAACCGCTCCGTCTCCTTTTCGAGGATGATACGGACTACGACGACTCCCTGCTTGGGTTGAACGGACGTGCCGTCATCGAACCTCTGCCTGCGGAGATCGTTATGGCCGTTCCAGGAGGGGCCGATTCTGAAGGACTTGAGTTGCCTGATTTCGGTGACCAGGAAGGCGTTGAAGGGCTGTCGTTCTTCCTTGGCGACCTTGTCGCCTTTGGCCGTGTGGCGAACGATTTCGTCCATGCGTTGACCAAAGACCTCGGCGGCTCCATCAGCGAGGAAAGCGATCTAGCCATCGGCATGGATTTGGAAACGGGTGAAGCGTTCAACCTCACCGCTGATTTGCGGAAAGGAACGACTCCTCCAGAACCCGAATGGGTGCATGGCTTGTCTATGGAGGCCGATGAGCGCGTGGACGTGGACTTCAATCTGAGCACGCTTGAGCGCCTCACCCTCTCTGGTCGAATCACCTTGGAGACCATCTGGGAGGACGCTCGACTCAACGAAGACGAACAGGAACAAGGCGCCCTCGTCCTTGAATCGGCAGGAATGGCCGGTGCTCGTGACCTGATGCAGGTGCTTGCCGACGGTCGCCTGAGCGAGGATGAAAAAGAATCCTACGACCTCGAAAACTGGAGCGAACAAGGCATCGAATTGACCGAACGGCGCGCCTGGCACATTCGGACATGGTTGCCTTCGCTCCCTGCGGGGTCCATCGATTTGGACTATGATTTCCGCTTGATCGACGGTGTACCGACGTACCAATTCGACCTCGCCTTCACCCAATGGCAGCCAGACTACGAGGACATGACCATCCTTGTGAACGGGATTTCAGGTCAAGATGTGGATCTTCGTTTGACTGGATTCGACACGCAAAACCCGCACGACGTCGTGATGGATGCGGTGTTCTTCCAGGAGCGGAACCTGACGGTCCCCCGGCTGACTCTTGACATGCGGTATGATGTGGGCGTGCGTCTCGCTTCGGCCCACGCGGTCTTCATTGATCACACGACGTTGACCCGTTCAGAGGCGCTCATCCTTGACGTTCCGCGAAGCACCGACGTTTCGGCCACCATCGGCGACGTGCTGCGTCTTGACGTGACCGTGCCCGAGGAGTTCCAAGTGGACGGGCGCTCCGCTGAGGCGCTGATGATCCAACAACACCGCTTTGTCGACGGACGTTGGTGGCCTGCGACGGTGTTCATGAGGGAGTTGCCAGGCGAACTGCACCTTGCCGCGGAACCCTCAGAGGTGTACGACATCCGTGAGGAAACGTCCTTCCAAGGCCTCTTCACGATGGATTACTCGTCCACTGGAGAGGACATGGATCTCTTCGTGCAGGCCTACGGAAGGGCGATTGACAGCAAAGGCGACGTGACGATGATCGCTGAAGACCTCCCGTCCCGTTTCCAGCTCAAAACCACGGACCGTTTTGGCGTTGAAATCGCCTCCAGCGGTTCTGGTGTACGTCAATTGTACCTGCGAGCCTCAGACGTCCCATCCAGCCCTGGTCTTACGCTTTCATCGATGGAAGTCGTTGGTGAGAACCTCAAAGGAGCCACGATTCACATGCATCGCCTTGGCGGCGTGTATCCCATCATCATCCTGGATGGAATCACCACTGGCAGGGTCATCGCCACGGCCAATGCCGAGTTGACCCCAGCGGACCGAGAGCCACGCTTGGAAAGCGTTCCGTTCATGTCCGACTTGGCCATCGACGGCCGTGGTGTGCTGTTGGACACCCAGTTTACTGGCATCCTGCCGACCGCGTCTACCGTCGGAGTCAACGGGATGGCGAGCGACTTGTCCCTGATTGGATCCCTGACTGGCGGTGCCGTGGAAACGCGGCACATCTTGGTGGTGGAACCGATTAGTTCGGCCGTGGCCAGCGGCTTGGCGTGGGTGGTGTGACGATGCTCGATGACGTCCCCTTCGACCCAGAACCTTCCAAAGAGGGCATTCTGCAACGCCTTCGGGACCGTGTGGACGGCGATGGATCCACGGACGAGGAGGACGTGCTTCGCGCCGCTCAAGACGCAGCAGATCGTCTGAAGAAATTGCGCCGAGAGGTGGAGCCCGGCAAAGTGGCCTTGGCCGGCCTGTCCCTCATCGTGCTTCTCGGGTTGGTGATGAGCGGGTGGTACTGGGTGCTGCCAAGGGACGGGCTGACGTTGGACACGGTCTACATTCAAAACGGTGGTCACATCATGATGTCAGAGATCCATAATACCGGGAGCAGGGCCGTGACCGACCTCGAAGTGGTGGTTTCCTTTGAGGACGAGGCTGGCGATGAACTTGGGCGCATGTCGGTGTTGCTCGACGTCCTTTCTGCCCACAGTTCGGTGGCCGGAGATGACCTTGAAATGAAGATCGTTGGGCACACTGTTTGGGCGAATTACACGGTACAAACGTCCGTTGTGTGGACCGATTATGCCGGGCAAACCCATCAAGAAACGTGGCGCCATGATGTGGGCACGTGGGCCTCAGAAGAATTCGCTGACCGCACGGACCGGCGCACGTGGCCCTTCTGATGCGTGAACGTGCAGGATACCCCAAGCGATATAGCGGTCTCGCGAGGCCTTTGCACCATGACCAACGGCCGTGCCCTCAGGCCGCTGGTGCTGGTGCTTCTGCTTCTCCTTTCCACGTGGTCAGGGTGGCTTGCGCCAGGTGACGAGGCCTCGGTCACCGATGCCGAGCGCTGGGCGCCGACGTTTTTCGAACTTCAACCGGACACCTACCACACCTTGGCGGGCACGTACGCACACGAAACCGCGCTTGACGATCGGTTGGCTTTCGCCGACAGCCGCCTTGGACGGTTCAGCGATCAAGGCTTGCTGCTCGACCGTCCGCTGTCCGAGTCAATGCTGACGCCACGGCCAGACCTTCGGCTGGTCATCGTTGACCTTGAGATGCCGCTCACCATGGCACGGAAGGACCTCGGCGACGTCCAAGGGGTGTCCGTTCGGGAGTTTGTCGCGCCGTCTGGTCTCATCCTGCAAGCACCACCCGCGGCCTTCGAAGGCCTCGAAGGCATGGCGGCCGTTCGTAGCGTCCACCACGTTCCAATAGGCATGTTTCTCGACGATGCACTGCTCGACGTCCTCTTGCTGAACGGTGGAGAGAAGGCGCTTCAAGGCACGGAGATTCGGCTGGAAGGATGGCGTGACCTCGACGGGCCCTTGTCGACGGTGGACCTCAAGCACGGTCAGCACGCGATCCAGCAAAACCTCCATGACGTGGCTTCCACGGCACTTGCAGGCGCTCAAGCCGTCGACGATGGCCGTTGGAGGGGCGACCTCGCGACCGAAGACGTGATCGGTCTGCTGTTGCAACCCTCCGTGATGTGGGTCGGACCTGAACCGACCTTCGCTATCTCGAACAACAACGCCCGTCAACACATGGAAGTGAGCGCCGTTGCCAACGGATTCACGACCTCCTTGAACGGTTCAGGTGTGATCGTCGCCGTGGCCGATTCGGGCCTTGACGCGGATCACGGCGATTTCGGAACACGCGTGTTGTCCAACGCTGACGTGGTGGGTGACGGCTCGACCGCAGACATGCACTCCGGACACGGGACCCACGTCGCGTGCACGGTCCTCGGCGACGGGAGCCGAGGAGGCTACGCGGGGGTTGCTCCGCAGGCCGAACTGATCTTCCAAGCTATGGAGAACGACAACAACGGGCAATTCCTCTCGCCGAGCCTGAATTACATCCTCAATCAGGCCTACTCCCAAGGGGCCCGCATCCATACCAATTCTTGGGGGTCTTCGCAGGCAAGCGACCAAGGAAAGTACACGTCATCCGCCGAAGACATCGACGATCGTACGGCCGCATACGACCGTACTCATGCAAATCAAGAAGGCCTGCTGGTCCTGTTTGCGGCCGGCAACGACGGGCCGGGAACTGGCACGGTGGGAGCGCCGTCCACCGCCAAGAACACCCTGACGGTCGGCAACCATCAGAACAGGTACAGCGGGGCACCGGACACCATGATGTCGGGTTCCTCCCGAGGGCCGACCGACGACGGGCGCATCAAGCCGGACGTTGTGGCGCCCGGTGGTTATGTTCGTTCATGCAGGGCTCAGGAAGCAGGCGATACCGGAAGTGCGACGTGGTCCAACCAGTATTACCTCGAGTACACAGGAACCTCGATGGCCACACCCAATGCAGCAGGCGCGGCGGCCCTCATCCGGGAATATCTGGTGGAGATCGCTCTACGTCCCGAACCCCAAGGCGCGCTGATCAAGGCGCTGCTGATCCTTGGCGCGGAAGACATGGGCACGAGAAACATCCCCAATGACGACGAGGGATGGGGTCGCGTGAATTTGCGCGATACGCTGGCGCCTTCCGCAGGGCGCGGCATTTGGGTCGACGACCGTTCCCTCCTTTCATCCACGGGACAAAGCAAGTCCTACGTGTTCAACGTCAGCGCCTCGAGCAGCCCGTTCAAGGTCGTCGTCGCATGGTCGGATGAACGCGGCTCCCGTTTCTCAAGCACCCAACTGGTCAACGACCTCGACCTTGAGGTGACCTCGCCTGACGGCATCACGTACCTCGGCAACGTGTTCAGCAACGGCCGAAGCATTCAGGCCGGTTCACGTGACACCCTCAACAACGTCGAAGTCGTGCTCATCGACTCGGCTCAACAAGGCATTTGGGAAGTCAAAGTGAAGGATGCAAATCACGCGGGGAGCCGCTCTCAACCCTATTCCATTGCCGTGTCTGGGCAAGGTGTCAACGACCTTCGGCCGGATCCGCTCATGGTCCCCAGCAGCTTCGTGATGGACGTCAGCATTCCACAAGTTGGCGACCCGGTCGCCATCACCACCGAGGTGATGAACATGGGGAACGTCAAGGCCGATGCCGTTGATGTGGCCTTCTTGGTGGACGGCATCGAGTTGAGCCGGACGACGCTTGACCTGTTCCCTGGCTCCATCCGCTCCTTGCCATGGAGTTGGACGCCCTCGGCGGCCGGCTCCTCCGAAGTCATCGTTCGAGTGGACCCCGACGACGTATTGGACGAGGTGCTTGAGGACAACAACGACTTGGTCACCGTGGTCAACGTCAGCGCTCCGGGTGTCAAGGTCTCCGCCGCTGAACAAGAACTCCGGGTGGAGGATTCGACGCAAACCACGTCCTCATGGAACATCACGCTTACCAACACCGCACTCATTGGAACCAATGCGTCCCTGTCTGCGGGCGAAGCTGAGCGCATCAGCGACGGTTCCGCTCCGGGCTGGTACGTGGGGCTCACGTTGGCCAATTTCACCCTCGAAGGAAGCGGTGAGGATTTCGTGACGGTGACCGTGGTTCACCAGGCCCGACCAGCTCCCGGCACCTACCGGATTCCGTTGACGGGATTGGACGTTGACAATGGGGTGGCTTACCCCTACAACCTCACGCTCGAGGTCCCCCCGCTTCCTGAAGCGCGATTCGCATTGGATTACAGCGTCGTGCCCGTTCATCCATTGGATTCAACCACCTTCCAGTTCTCGTTGACCAACGACGGCAACGGCCCAATCGGCTACGATTTGTTTCTGGAATCTCCGACCGGATGGGCCGCTGGATTCGACAACCTTGGTTCCGAACCAGGCGCTTCATCTGGGTCGACCGGTTTGATGAATCAAGGCGCAGCACGCGCGGTCAACATTACCGTCGTGCCGCCCTCTGTCAAGACCGTCGCGGGCGCTGAACGGACCGTGACCGTCATCGCCATTTCCCAGACTGATCCAGCCGTGTCCACGTCGCTGGAAATTCCGATGCAGGTTTTGGCGGTGCGGGACGTAGGCATCTCGCTCGAATCAAGCCTCCCTGCTTTGCGCCCCGACGCATCAGTAGGGCTGTACCTCAGTTTGGAAAACAGGGGCAACGTTGACCTGGAACTCACCCCGAGTTTCCAACTGCCTTCAGGTTGGAGCATCTCGTCCACGCTTGACCCGATTACCTTGGGATGGACGGACACGAAGGACGTGGTCTACACCTTGGTTGGAGACGGTGCTGGGCGTTCAGGAACCCTCGAAGTGCGCCTCAGCGATGCTGAAGGGCGCTTCACGTGGACGGCTCCTTTGGACGTGCGCCAATTGCCTGCTCCTTCGCTTGATTTCAGCCGCCTCGTGCTTGAGGACGGCACATCATACACCACGCCGTTTGGTTCCGGCAGCCATCCGACCGGCGAAACCCTTCGTTTCGAATGGCTGGTAGGGAACAGCGGCGAGGCTTCATGGTCGCCTTCCGTGCAACTCGATCTCGATGCCGGTTTATTCGGTTCATGCGAAGCCCCAGCCGCGGTGGCGGTGGGTGATTTCGAGGTGGTCGGATGCGACGTTGTGCTGCCACCCTCCCTCCCCGCCAACACCGAACCCTCGTTCACCGTGGTGCTGACTGGAGACGGGTTCGAACGTCGCGATGACGTGACGATGCTGGTTGCTGAGGACCGACGGCTTGAGGTCAGCCTTGACAGCAGTACACCTGCCACGGTAGAGGGCGACGGGACCGTCACCTGGACGCTGATCAACAGCGGCAACACGGCCTTCGATGAACGCGTGGAATTTGACGTGGCCAAAGGATGGGAGGTGGCCATCGACGGACCATCGACCGTCAGTTTGGACCCGGGGGCGTCCCGCGTGCTTCGTGTGACCTATACCAGCACCATCGGCGGGGAAGCTCCGATGACCCTCCAAGTGAACAACGTCCGATTGGATGGGGACACGTCCCTTACGCTGGTCGCGCCACGGCCGATGTCTGACGAAGGGCAGGGTTCAGGCGCACTGAGCGCCGTGGTTGGTGGGCTTGTGATTGTGCTGATCGTGGCCGGCGTGCTTGTGTTGCGTCGTGTTGGCTCATCCACGGAGGCCCTGCCTCCAGTCCCGAAGGTGCCGCTGCAGGCCCTGCCCACATTGACTCCACCCCCGGTTGCCGCAGCCCCGGTCGCTGCCGTTGTGGCCCCTCCTGCAGCCCCTCCAATTCCTGTGACTACGGCGCCATGCTGGGCGTGCCGAGGAACAATCACAGGTCCAATGCTTGGTTGTCCGAGTTGCGGTGCACGTTTCCACCCTTCCGGAACACCTGGGTGCACCTTGCCTGACGCATGCCCGAAATGCGGCACGGCAAGGGCTGAATTCTTGAACGCCTGAGGGGCACGCCAAGGCGGAGGTCTTTCATGGGAAGGTCCCCACCCAAGGCCATGCACGGGGCGCCGACCGGCACAAAGGCGCGCGCCTTACTGCTGATTTCCCTGATGTTGGTGAGCCTCACGCCAATGCTCGCTCCAGCCGCGGCCGACGGCCGTGACGCCAGCATCGTCTTGACCGTGACGCCCTCAACCCTCACCGTCAATCCCGGTGAGTCTGGCGAATACACCGTTCGGGTCTACAACACGGGATCAAACCCTGTCACTGTCCAACTCTCGACCAGCGAAGCACAAACTCAGGAGTGCGGTCAATACTCTTCGGTCATTCAACAAATTCCTGGGGCCATCGACGCAGGGAGCTACGAGGAGACGACGATGAACGTCACCTTGACGCAGACCGCAGAAGGAGACTGCGACACCACGATTGTCGCTGCAGCCACGGAGCAACCAGAGCCGCCCGAGCCTCCCGGTCAACCCGCCAACGAGGAGCGAACGGTCACCACCGAAGCCGGCGACGGGTCGGGCAGCGTGGTTTACGGTGTCGACCTCCGCATGGACGGTCCAGCCGACTTGACCTGGGCAGGGGAGGACCCTGTTGAATGGGACATGGAAGTCGAAAACACCGGGCGTGCCGAAGCAACGGTGGTCTTTGCCGCCAGTGAACGCGATGACCCTGGTTGCGCTGGAGTGGACGACTTTTCCCTTTCCTTTGACCCGTCATCCGTGAGCGTTGCGAGCGAAGAAACCGAATCGGTCGTGGTGTCTACCACGGTGCCAAGCGGTCAGGATGCCGACAAGTTCTGCTGGGACATCACCGCGACCGTGCAGAATGATCCTTCTCAGAACGCCAGCGACACGGAAGAAATCTCCCTTGAGGTTCCTGAATTGCACACCTGTGATGCCAGCCTGTCGAAGACCAACATCCGCGTCGATCCTGGCAAGCAGGGACAGGTGCAAGTCACCTTCGAGAACACTGGCAACGCCGAATGGAACATCAACGTTGCACGGACCGGCGCCAAGGCCAACTGGGTGAGCGTTGAAGGGGCCTCCTCCGGGTTGCTTCCCTACGACACATCCTCCGATGAGCGTACCTTTACCCTCAACATCGAACCGGACGACTCCCTGAATGCGGACTCGGTCTCCACCGTGCTGATTCAAGGCCGCGACGGCGGAATAGTGGCGTGTGAGGCGGAATTGCGTATCACCCTCGGGCAAACCAAGGGCGCCTCTGTGTCCATTCCGCAGAGCATGATTTCCAACATCGAACCTGGCACGACCCGTACCACGACGGTGACGGTCACCAACAACGGGAACGGAGGCGACAGCTTCCGCATCAGCGCCAGCGCCCCTCCAGGAGGCTGGACCGTGGCCTTCGACGTGAGCACCATCTCCCTCGGCTCCAAGCATGCTTCGGACCGCAGCGCAGACGTGACGATGACGGTGACCGTTCCGCAAAACGCCCTGGCCACCGAGCAGGTTGAGATCCTGGTGAGCGTCCTGCCCACCTCGGGCGGGGCGGCCTATGACGAAGCCACCGTCCAGGCCACCGTGGCCGAGTCTCACGGCATGGACCTTGACGCCCCTGTCTCCAATCAACGTGGGCAGGTCAACGCATGGTTGCGGTTCCCCATCACCATCGAGAATCAGGGCAACGTGGACGCAACCTTCCGTTGTGTGGTCATGTCCCAAACCCCAAGCGAATGGACCACACGGTTCGTCGATGAACAAGACCAGACCATTATTGAGGTTCAGGTTCCTGCTCGCGGAAGCCTCGACGTCGCCTTGATGGTGAAGGTCGAGGGGGTCGAAGAGCGTGATTCGACGAACATCAAGGTCAGGGTGATCAACCTCGATCACAACGGTGCACAGGACGACGATGGCGACGGTCTTCCAGACAATCAGAAGGAGGTCACCTTCGTCGCTGAGCGTTTCGACAAGGTCTACAGCATGGACCTCCGTTTGGCCGACGGCTTCTCGGGCGACACCCAACGCGTTGAACTCCCGCCAGGTGGCAGCACGAGCATCAACCTCTGGGTACGCAACACTGGAAACGCGACCATGGACATGGCCGTGTTCGACTTCACCGGGCTTGAAGGATTGGCAACGCGAGAAGTGTTGGTCTACGGGCTGCCCGTGAGCGGGCCGGTCTACATCCCAGAGGGTTACGGCATCTGGAACGTTGCGGAAGGGCGGTTCATCTTCGATGGGAACAACGAACCCATCGTTGAACGCAGCGAAGAAGCGGCTCAGATGGCTCAGGTCAATGCCGGCCTCACAGAGAACCTCGAAAACTACGAAATTCGTCCTTACGAGGTGCGTGTTGAATTGGTCATCACCGTGAACCAGGGTGCAGAAACCGGGGACGGCGGTGCGCTTGATGTCACCGTGTTGAGCGAGAACAACACCGCGAACCGTGACGGGCGCATCTCGGTGGTGCTCGACGTGAGGATCATCGAAGATCTTGGATTCGATATGACCACCACGCCGACCGAACTCAACGTGACCTTCCCAGACAAGGCGACCTTCGAAGTTGGCGTGGTCAACGAAGGCAACGTGCCCACCGATGCACGGATTTTCGCCTCGCCAGGTGAGCGTGGATGGACGGTGGACATCGAAGACGATGGAACCGGCGATTGCCGAATCGAGGAAGGCGAACTGATGTGTTTGCTGCAGCCCAGCGAAGTGCTGATGATCATGGTTGACGTTCGTCCGCCCTACGGAGCCACCATCGAAGATGAATTCCGCTTCACGCTCTCCGTGGAGCCCAAAGACGGTGGCGTGTTCACCCGTGAAAACGTGGAATTGTCCGTGACCGGAATCCCAGACGAGGGCTTCCTCGGCCTCGGCCTCACGGCACAAAGCGTCACCAACATCGGCGTGATCTTCATCGCCGTAGTCGCCCTTGGCGTGATGGCTCGTGCAGCAGGGCCGATGATGGAGGCTCGAAAAGAAGCCGCCGCCATCCGAAGGTTGCAACAGGCAGCAGCGCTCGAAGCAAGGGTCGCGTCTGGGGAGAGCGTTGACACCGACATGGATGAGGTGCTCCCCATGCCTGCGCACAGCCCCGTGCCGCACTCCTCGTGGGGCCTGATTTTCTTCCT
>CEWG01062316.1_pt1 | contig 11236 bp, 20 predicted proteins | sample 361411 | NCBI WGS metagenome assembly CEWG01 (sample SAMEA2622173, study PRJEB7988) | marine metagenome | biome: marine biome (ENVO:00000447); feature: surface water layer (ENVO:00002042); material: "saline water (ENVO:00002010), including plankton (ENVO:xxxxxxxx)" | depth 5 m | reverse complement strand
TGTAATTACAAATATACGAAATTATTTTCATATATCCAAATTTTTTATAATATTTTTATTCCTTTTGATTCGTAGAAATCATTTTTTTGTAGTAGATTATATTTTTCAATATGTTCAATTACATTTCTTGCAAGGATTTTATTTCCTTCTTTCGTTAGGTGATAATCATTTAATTTATGTTCATGGTATATATTATATACTTGAGCTAAATCTTCAAATCCATATGATATATTATTATCTGAATTAATCTTAATCACATACTTTTCTCCCATTTTAGATTCCATCAACTCACCTAACTCAGGTAACCAAGATACAGTTACTATTTTTGTATATGGATATCTTTCCTTTAATCGTTTAATTGTTTTAATTGCTATATCAGTATCATCTTCAAAAAGTTTATTTACATTTTCAGGAGTTAATGGTGTATGTCTACCACTATGTGTAAATTGTAAAACGATTAATTTTATATTATCAGGTAATACTGCAAGGTTATTAATGATTTCATAAAGGTCACCATTAGTTCCTCCATTAGTATATCTACCTAAATCATACCCAATATCAAAATGTTCAGCTACTAACCTTGCCCATCTATTCTTTTCTCTATAATCATTTAATTCAATTGGTAAATGTTCGTTATGATGATTTGGTGGAATTACTTTATTTATCTGTTCCTTTGTCCATCCTTTTTCTAATAACAAATACCATTCAAGGCCTTGTCCCCAAGTAAACGAATCTCCTAAAAATAATATCATAATAATTGTCTTTTTAAATTATATGAAAGTTTTTTTGTTTCTTGGTAAGCAATAACTTCCTCATCAAGTTTTTGTTTTATTTCTTCACTATAATTAATTTTATCAATCTTTTGTTTTACCAAATCACTAATCCACTTATTTCTAAATTGTTGTAATATAACAGTATTTGATTTATCTCGTTGTACATTATGAATTAGTGGGTCAGTTGATGTTTCGTAATATGGAGTTGTTAAGATATTGTTAAATAGTTTATCAACATCATGTGTACCGATATCAACTAGAATAAACTTACATTGAATTTTAGGCCATTGGAAATTATATTCGTAAACAAAATCTTTTAAATAAGTGTGTGTATGACCTGTATTGAATACATCATTAATATTTTCTTTTAGGAATTTATCTAAATGAGTTTCTATAATTGATTTTTCAGAAGAATTAAAATTATAGTTAGTTGGAATTCTATGCCATTCAAAAGGTCTTTCACCTAATATGTTTTCTTTTTCAAGTTTTTTATTTATAAAATCTTGATACACACCACTCATAAATCTTTTTCTAGGTTCTCTATAAAGATAATATAAAGTTATATTTTTATTTTCTAGTAATCCATGAATATCGAATTTAGATTCAGGCTTTCCAAACCAATACTCACACATTCTTGATGCAACCTTGACTTCAGTCAAAACATTTAAGTTATGTTTAGAATATAGGTTCATATTTTATTTCATATAAAATTGTACAAATAAGATTGATAAACATAATCCCATTTGAATCCAAACCTTCAAAGTCATTTCTTGGTTAAAGAACCATTGTGTTAATACTGCATATACCATCATCCCTACTACAAACCCAAGGAATCTATTCGCCCATACAGAACCACCAAATCCTATTACTCCTAATTGAGTTGATTTAAGAAACAACCAAGTAATTGGAATAGAAGCTAAATACCAACCCCACCATTCAGGCCCTAGTTTTGGATATTTAAATTGTAGATTATGTTGTAACCATGCACCACCTTGAGCAAAGATGAACAAGAAAGATGCCATTAGTATTAATTTTAATTTTATGTTATTTGGGTTTATTTCCATTATAAATTTGTTCTTGTTAGTTTTCCGTTTATTATTTTAAATGAGTTCCATCCTTGTTGTGTGGAGTTCATGTTTGTTGATGCTTCAATGAGCAATTCTTTGTTACCATCATTATCAATATCCCATGCTTTTATAAGACCTGAATTGTTTATGATTCCTTCATTTTGGTTTTCGTAAAATAAATCTGTTGTTTTGTTGATTAGACCTTTACTTGTGTTTTCAAAGTAGTTGATTAGAAAACTCATATTATCATTTCCAACAATTGTATATCCACTTGTAAATAAATCGTAATCACCATCGTTATCCCAATCGGTAATAGATACATCAAATAAACAATCGTATTGTCTTGGGGATTCAGGCCCATCTCTATCTGCTGTTAATTCCACTTTGTTTTCTTTATCAAAATATGGATAGGTAGGGATTCCATATAATATATAACCAAATGTTCTACTTGATTTGTAATCACCGAATGTATCCGAATCACTAACAATTAAATCTAAATATCCATCTTGGTTTATATCAAAAATAGTAGATGAGCAGATAAAACTATTTTGATATACATTTAATTCTTGTTTCTCAAAAATCAAATCACCTTTATTAATCCATACCGATATATCAACAGTTCCCGCTATGATATCTACTAAACCATCTCCATTAACATCACCAAGAGTTCCACCATGATAAAAGTATTCATTTCCTTCTGCTTGATATGCTTCGATTTCTATTGGAGAGAATCGGTGTGTATTTGAATCATATATAAAGGCAAATATTCCACCACCAGGCCCACCACCTGTAATTGTGTTATCATCATCTGCAATAAAGAATACAAAATCAGTATCACCATCATTATCTATATCCGATTGTGTCATCTTTCTACCACCACTTGGTATTCTTTTTCCACTTGGTAATATTTCAGATATAACATCTTTTCTTTTTTTCCATGAGGTTCCTTTGTTTTCTATTATCCATGTGTTAAAGTATTGAGGGGATGGTGCTTCTATTTGTACAAATACATCCATATCACCATCGTTACCATAATCAAAGTAAGTTAAAGAACCTTGTGCTTGTAATCCTGCAGAGTTTACATCGGTATGTGAATACCATCCATCATTCCATTCGTGGTTTTGTAAAGAGGTTTTGTATTGTGATGTAGGAGATACTTGAGGTATTTCGTTTTGATTATTAATGATATCATCAATATCATCTATTTCGCTTTTTTCACACGAGGTTGAAAATCCTAATAATAAAATTCCTATTAGGATACGATAATTTCGCCATTGTTCCATGAGGGTATATAAAATTTAAAGTTATGTTTTATTAATATTTCGTTTATGATTTTATCTTGTAATGGTTTAGAGTTACCGGTTATGATTCTACATTGAAAACCAAAACCCCTTTCGGATTCCCTTAAAACGAAATCTTCAGTTGCAAATATCGCCTCATCGTGGGTAAACCCATGTAAATCTATTTCATTCATAGTAATACAAATATACGAATAATTTTTGAATTATCCAAATATTTTAACATTTATTTTTTGTTGATAACTTTTTTGGTAACTTTTTTTAAAATCGTATAGTTATATATACTCCAGACGTCCAGACAACTTAAAACAAGACATTTAAAAAGAAAGTATATAACCTACTACTAAGACACTAAGTCCGTGTCGATTTTTTAAAATTTTTTTTGTCGGTCTTTTTAAGATTTTTTTCAGTCGATTTTTTCAAAGAAATTTTTTCTCCTCTTTTTATTGATAGTTTTCTCAGATGTATGAGTAGGATAGCTCCATTTAAGAATATGATGCTTCCACTTCCCATAGCTATACCATAGGATAACCATAGGAGTGCACCGATACTATTGAGTATCCTCAGCTTTCTTCCTTCCCATAGGAACGAATATAAAACGAATCCGCTTCCTATATATCCTATTATCTCCCAATTCATCTGTGATATCTTGAAGTTCCCTTAGTAGAGTGAGTAGGTTTGATTCTTTCCCATATCTTTTGGAGTGTCTGAGTAACCCTATTCTCATTATAGGGAGTGGTTGTCTGAGTTAACATCTGATACCACTCTTGTAACCCATCTTCTTTACTCTTATCTATATTATTATAATCGTACATAGTGTTATAGTTTATATCTGTATTAATATTATTATGTGGCCGTTCTTTATTATTATACTTACCGAAATTCTTTTACTATCAAATTAAGGGGTCGTTTTTTTATCTTTTAAGTATTCAATCCTCATATCGTTTAACTTAATCTTTTCAAGTGTAGTGTAAAGTTGCCGTTCTTTAATCTCTTTTAAGAATAGAAGTTTGTCCCCTATCTCACAAGGACTTCCATTCGAGGTGGATAATTTTTTTCCATAATAGTCTTGTAAACGACTTATTCCCTTATAGTGATAATCTTTAAAGGTGTACTTGTATATCGTAAAGCCTTTACTCATTGATTATTATATTATCTTCTTTAACTATTCCTTTACACATACTACATATAAGCATGAAAGGAACCTTACTAATACTTAATCCTTTCTTACAATGAGGGCAACTATATTTAGGTTTACCCCCTATACCCATTCTATGTTTTAAATTTTCGTCTTTATATCCCATATCTTATCTATCTATACTATGTGAGCTCATACTCTTATTACTTCATGTACCGAAAATGTCTTTGGATATCTTTATGATTTATATCTACATAAAACATTAAAGTATCCCGCCATTCTTTTGAGTTATTATATACATTGTGATAATGATAGGAATTAAAGTAATAAGCCCTACCTTCTTCTAACTCGAAACATTGTGCGGATTTAAACCAACTTGGTGGATACAATCTTTTGTACCAACGAAATTCATCTTTATCGACAACACAATATTTGAAACCACTTGGTAAGTTAATCGGAATCTGTATGGTTAATTCATTCTCATCTTGACCATGTTCTTGTACATGGGAATGCCAAAGTAACGACTTACCTGGTCTGATTCTCATTAACCTTACTCTACTCTTTGGTGATTTACCATAAATTTCTTCTATCACCGAAAACATATAAGGTGCATATCTTTCTAACATTGTTGGTTTATTCTCACCAACATAATCACCTTCACGAAAATCAGAATACAATTCTCCATTACTACCCCAAAGAGAAACACCACTCCAAGCCTTTCTATACTTTCTTCTTGCTAAAAAGAACTGAGAATCGTAATCTTCGGTTCCAAACTTGTCTAGTATTGTTTTGGTTTCTTTTTTTAAAGTGGGTAAATCTAAATCTAAACCCAAATCATAATATGGTATATTGTTTAAATTCAATTGATTTCTTTTCGGTAAACTTTCTTTATCCACTTCATACACTTCTTGTATGATTCAAGCATGATACTACATAGTTCATACTCTTCTCTATCTTCGTTGAATTTGAGTAATTCCATAATCCAATCTCCACCCCATTTTTCATACAACATAGTTTCATCGGATTTACCTTCCCAATGTAAATAATCTTTTACAAATACTTGGGTAATGATTTCCATATCTTCTTGAGTAGGTTGTCCAAACATATCAGCGAACTCGACTGGGTCAAGTGGTATTGCTTGATATTGATGTTTTTCTAAATCATCTATAAACATTAGACGATGTGTTTTCCGAATCAAGTTTAATCTCTCATCATTATTATCATCATCATCTGGTCTACCAAATGCATCACCATCGTTTTCGTAATCATCCCAATTAAAATCACTCATATTATTTTATTTATTTTTCATTTTTTAAACAACATTCTAAATGGTCAGTTCCAGCTAAGTAATCATAATCCACTTGTGAGGTATCACCTAAACAATATCTACACACCCATTGTCCTGCATACTTTGCTTCGAACCAATAATTTCTTACTCCATTTAATAATTCTCTTTCACTTTCTGTATAATATCCCTTATCTTCGATTTGAGTTATCATAGTTCTGGTCTCTAAAGCCAGTTGAATATCTTTTACATCCTTACTCCATGGTTGTTTTGCCAACCAGTTATCTAAACTTTTTAACGCTTTTCTATTTTCTTTATTAAGAATCGTTGTCTTATCTACCATTTACCTAAAGGACATTGTGATGTGGGTGATAATGTTTTGGCTGATATATTACAACCACACCCATTTTTTCTTTCATTTGTTATAACATGGTAACCATATATTTGAGGTGAACAAGTATTACCATGTCTTAAGGAACAATCATCACAAAATTGTAATCTCTTTTTTGAGATTGCTTTTGTGACTGGGTCTACTGCATCAAATTGGTCTTTGATTACATTACCCCATCCTTCTAATATTTCTCTAATTTGACTCACCTTCTAATGTGTTTACTATTGACTTATAAATAGAATGATGCATATCTAATGATGGATGAAAATCATGTGGAGGTTCGTTTCCAAAGAATTTTGTATCAAAAGCGATACGAGTTGATTCATCATCATCTGTTATTTCATCTATACAAAAATATTTTTTCCCATTGTGTTCTATATAGATTGTTCTATCTTTAATGTGTTTGATATTTTTATAACAATCTGTTGCGTTTATAAAGTACACATTGATATCATCTAATTCAAATTTATTACAAACCTGTTTAATTTTTTCTTCAGTCAGTTTTATCAATTGATTATATATGAATCCTTTATCTTTTGTTTCTAATCCATGTAGATAATCTACAGCTTCATCAGGTGATTCAAAAAGTTTACCATTTTTTTTGTATATCTTATTATATAAAAATTCTATATTTCTATCTATAAAAGATGTTTGAAATATTAAAGTATGGAAATCTTTAGTTTTAAAATTTGAATAATTAATAAAATCACTATCTTTACCTTCTAACAAATTTGTTAACCACTCAACATTTACTATATCACTGCCTGATACTCTTTCTGGTTGAATATGAAATGTGTTATAATGGTTGGCTACTTTATTTGAAAATCTTTTTGAATACTGATATAGGAGATGTGCTTGAGGAGAGGTTGGTGAAATGTGCCCATAAGCTGTACCATTATCTTCTGTGTGGTCATGATAATAATAATTCAATCCATATCCAAATGTGAATGAACATCCTGCAAATATAAATCCTCTATCTTGTAGTTTCATGTAATAATTCTGTTGTAAAGATGTAATCATCTCCATTTCTATGATTTACTTTTGAAAAACTTTCTGAATATCTATCTATTAGTTCAAATAATTCTTTGTTGGATTCTCTACCAAAAGCAAAATCGTAAAGATGTTGTTGATTAAATTTAATTTTTTCTTCTAATTTTTTGTAAATTTCGTTCCAATTTGATTTTTTTAAATTTTGTAAATTCTTTATAATACCCTTTACTCTATCTTCATATGATATTAAACTATCAAAACTATAATCTATAATTTCATCGTAAAGTTTGAATCCTAAATTTTCTAATTTTTTATGAAATCCAACAGAACCTGCTACTAAAAATAATTGGCCATGTAGTAAAGGTTTAACAGTTTTTTCCGTCAAGAAAAAATAGTTCGGAGTTGATTCGGAAATCAATTGTATAAAACAATTTGTTTGTAATTCAAGTCCATCTTGTCTATGTGGCTGATATCCTTCGTATCTTTCATCTGAATATTCTGATAAATTATCTTTATCTATATACTTTATTTCAGGTTTCCAATTTTTAAAATCATAATTTTTAGGTAACATTAACCAAGTCCAAACTGCATCTTCTAATAAATCTGTTGCCTGTACCTCATCCATCAGTTTACATCTGTAATCATATGGTTTACAATTTAAATAAATTATGAAATTCGTAAAATTTTGTTTGATTTGTTGATAATTTGACAATTCATTTCTCCACTTTGTAAGATTGTACTTTAATCTTGCAAAATGACCATGATTATATATAACATTTATATTCTTTCTGTTATTAAAATAATCTGCTTTTTCATCTCCACCTAAAAAAATTGTAAATTTAGAGTTAGATTTTTCTAATGATTCATCAAACACATCTAATCCATCTCTGATATTTGGGATAATTTGTGCTTCTCTTATATTATCGTATATAAAATGTGTGTTTTCTTTTGATTCAAAGAACTGGCATAGTTCTTCTATTGAATATTCTATCGGTGTATTTCCTTCTAAGAATATATAAGGGTTCATTAAAAATTAAATTTCAATTGTGTTCCTACTTTTTTTAACTTTTCTTTAAGAATTATAACCTTTTCTTTAGCACCTTGTTGAGTCCATCCATCATTATATGGTGAATCCGCGTTTAATTGTGCTTCAAGTAGTTCTGATTCTAGGTGGTTTCGGTATTCATTTATACCCCACTCTTTATTTTGTTCGTAATTCATAATAGTTTCTTTTGCCATTTGTTTAAATATACCTTACTAATCGTTATTCCATTTGGAGATACAGTATCAGAATCATAATCTTCTCTGTATTTATTATAAATATTCTCAAGGTAATCTTTGTTAAATTGTAAAAACTTACAATCTTTTGCAAACCTATCCCAAACAAAACAGTATAAAACTTCTTGTGGGTGTTGACCTAGTGTGATTCTATCTACTGAATGAGAAGCTACATCCTCCACATCATCTCCTTGAAGTTCATTATAATTATTGTAAGGTCTAGTATATATGCCTTCACCAAAGGTTTCTAATAAATAATTATCAATTCCTCCTCTTCTATATCTATCTGAGTTATGAAAGTTAAATTTATCTAAATCTAACAAATCAACTTTCCAAGCCACTTGTTTTACAATGTTTTCAATATCGTTTTGTTTAGAAATATAAATTGATGGTTTATCTTTTAATTGTACATTACCATCTTTACCGAGTTCGGCTACTTCTGTATTCTGTCTTTCCCAATTAAAATTACCTGTTGTGGTTCTAAAGAATCCACTTAGTTGTGTATTAATACAAGTAAAGTTATATGGTATTTTGTTTTCTTTAAAGAAACATTGTGTCTGATAAATGTATCCTATGTAAGTATCTAATAATTCTTCTAAGGAATAACTTTTTTCTTTTTTACTAATTTCTTCTAATACAACAGATAGATGAGTTTGTATTTCTAATAACTCTTCAAAATCTAAATTTACACCACCATCATCTTCTAACTTCAAGTTCCAATCTTTTACATGCCATGGTATTTGTGAGGCAGTAACATAAAGTGTATCACCTATAACTCCTATTGTTTGATTACAATCTAATCTTCCTATTTCGATATTATCAGCTAAATAATTAAGTACATTATTATATTCATGATTTGTAGTTCCTCTTAAATGAAATGAATCAGTTTTCTGACTAAGTAGCATTACATTCTGTTCTTGGGTGAATCTTTCTTTTTTCAATCTTTTTAGATTCTGAGTTCTATCTATTAAGGTTGATGGAATCGTAGTTGTTCCTCTATCCCACTCTGACCATTCTACAAAACAATATATGTTTTCTGGTTTTACACCAAGGTCTAATAATTTCTTTGTAGTGTATATTATAGAATCTGATTGCCATTTAGCTCCTTGAGATGATACACCTAAACTGATAGATATAACATCATCAGTTATTTTAAACTTTTCTATAAGTTCCCAATCTCTACCTTTCTTTGGAGCAGCTGAATGTACATCTGCACCTGGCATAAATGAGTAATGTACCACTCCATATGAACAACCTGTTGAAACTATATATTTGTACTTATTAATATTCATCGTAATCTCTAAATGCTTGAATGATTCCTAATACGAATGATATAAATGTAACTGGCCAAAATAAGAATAATCTAAATCTTAACGCATTACTCATTCCTTGTTTTGGTAAATCTTTTGGTTGAAACGCATATATTAGTTCGTTTACCACCAACCATAATAATCCTAATTTAAAATACATTATAATTCCTTCGTACATCATATTATCCTTTATACACCTCTGAATCAGGCTTTGTTGTTTCTTCTACTGAAATAACTTTTCTAATAGAATCCATTTTTGATAACATCATACCAACTCCCTTTTCATCAGTAGCTGGTAAATCAAATGTAAATATCATTGGGTCTTTCTCATCATGAGTTTCCATCAATGCTGTTACTTTAAATAATTTATAATTCATATCTGTTCTTTACTAATTCTTCTGCTTGTTCACCCCAAAACATTCCTGCTTTTGGGCCTCCATTACACTTACCATCAGATTCACCTGGTATCTTAACCCATAGAAAAGCATCACATAATCTATGTTCGGTATCTGTTGTTGGTGATTCACCCAATCCTCTACCTTGTGGATTACACCACTCATCATCTTTTGGGCCATTACCATTCCGAGATGTATCAATAACAAAGTGAGTATCTTCACCTTGATACTTACACAATCTCTTTCCCCATTTCAAACATTCTTTTGTTGTTCTGTAATTACAAGTGTTCATAGAGAATCCACGAACTTTAGGATTCGTAACTTTATTTAACAAAACATCTGCATCCTTTGGAGGTAGCCAAGCTGAATGACCTACATCTATATATACAATACCATTACAATTATCTGTTAACAATTGTAAACTTTCTTTCATCAGTTGTAATCTCCATTCTCTATCTTCCTCGGATAACAAAGTGGAGTGAGGTAAGGCATCAGGTTCATAAATTATGATGGGTGAATCCTCACCAACTCCTTTTGCAAATCTCTCGATAAAATCGAGATATCTTTCTTTAGATTTTGCACCTCCTTTAGAATACTGTCCAACATCTCTGTTTGGAATATTGTAAACTACAAGGATTGGAAGTTGAGGTTTTGCTCTATTCAATAATCTACGAATAGATTTTTCCATATGTTTCTTTGGCTTCTTTGGATTATCACCATACCAAAAAGATTGTGGATGTTTGAATATCTCCAAGGCAAGTGGATACTTATCTTGGTAATTTTTTATTCTGTTGAAATCATTAACCCAAAAAGGATATTCCATTATATTGATTTTTGTTTTATATATTTATCCTCTTTTATCATATTAAGAATATGTTCAGCCATTTGTTTCTGACCTTTCCAACTCCAATGATTACTTGGGTTGTCTGATACATCAGATATTTTTTCGAACTTATCCCATAAACTACGAGACCAATAAAATGTCTTTACACCTCTATTGAGTATTTCTTTACCTATGTTATGAACTTGTTCTTTGTAAAACTTAGTCCATTGTTCTCTGTAAGGAACTTTATGGTGAGCGATATAAGGTAGAGTTTTTTCCATTTCCTCTTCAGTTCTCCAACTCCAACAACTTTCATAGTCAAAGATATCATAACAATTAAAAGAATGAACTTTATCTTTTTCTTCATTAAATGTTAATACTCCATCTGGCATTGTTTCTCCGAAAATAACAATATCTCCTTTTTTGATTGTATCGAGATGTTTGATGAATTCATTGATAACCCAAGGGAAAGCGGTTAAACCTACTTC
>CEWG01151907.1_pt1 | contig 11242 bp, 5 predicted proteins | sample 361411 | NCBI WGS metagenome assembly CEWG01 (sample SAMEA2622173, study PRJEB7988) | marine metagenome | biome: marine biome (ENVO:00000447); feature: surface water layer (ENVO:00002042); material: "saline water (ENVO:00002010), including plankton (ENVO:xxxxxxxx)" | depth 5 m | reverse complement strand
CCCCCTGGCCAGACTTTGGCTTGATTTCTCCAACCTTGAGCCGTGGCTTTATTGAGCCTCAGCGGAACCGGCTGGCATGGTCCAAGGCATTGAGGTCATGTCCCACTGGACCGGCTTGGATGTCTATTTGCCCGACGGGCGAAAACTCGGCGTCGTTCACGACGCCGTGATTGATGCTGAATCTCTGCATTGCACCCACCTCTTTGTTCGAAACACGCCCGAAGTGTTGGTTGAAGGTTCGCTCCCTCTTGCCGTTCCATGGCGGTGGATTCGAGCCATTGACGACATCGTCCTTCTTCGGTGGTTCCCCCCCACGCCGATTCCCGTTCAGTCATGAGGTGAACTCGCATGGTGCTCGACGTTCATGTGCTTGGTACTGCCTCCGCCCGACCCACGCCAGATCGTGCCGTCAGTGGCAGTTTGGTAAAGGGCCCTGACGGCATTGCCGTGATTGATGCGGGAGAAGGCTTCCAAACTCGCTACGCACAACAACGCCGACGGCTAAAGAACCATTCCGTGGGCTCAACGCTCAAACCAGGGGCGGTGGACGTCCTTGCGTTCACGCACGGGCATCTCGATCATACGTGGGGGGCTTTTCCGTGGCTGCAATCGTTGAATCTGGAAAATCGGCAACAACCGCTTCTCGTGCTTGCACCGACCTCTTCGATCGCCATTGAAGCCTTGCTCGACGGAGCACCGTTGCCCGGTGCAGTCCCTCCAGCGGATCTCGCCCGCCAATGGTTGGCTTGGTTTTCACTCGGGGCAGAAATGATCCGCTTTCCAATTCAGTGGGTGCTCGGTGATGTCCTTGCGGACCGGTGGGCAGAGGTAGACCCCAAAACCGGACGAGCAACCCTGCTCGATGCGATGCCACAACCTGCTGGCTGGAGCAAAAGCACCCTCTCGCCATTGGCTACTCGACACGCCGTTCCATCGTGCGGTTGGATGGTGCAGCAACACCCCATGGCTGGGAAATTTGATCGGGCACGAGCCGATACCCTCAACCTCAATTCGAAACAGCGGGCTATGCTCGCCCGAGGGGAGAATGTCCAAGCGGAGGACGGAACGGCTATTGAGGCGGCTTGGTTTCGCGGTGGAGAGCGTTCAGCCATCAGCGTGCTCATCTCGGGAGACACCGAATCGGAGCCTCCTGGGTGGGCACCGGAGATAGCGCCGACCGTGTTGATTCACGAAGCAACGTTCCTCGACGAGCAACAATCCAAGGCCGATGAACATCAACATTCAACCGCCACCGGTGCAGCCGCATCTGCGCGAGCGGTGGGCGCTTCGGTTTTGGCCCTCACGCATTACAGCAACCGCATCAAATCCTCCATCGGGCCTCAACAAGAAGCAGCGGCAGAAGCGGACGGTCTCCCGGTCGTGGCACTCAACGACAACGACCGTATGGTGGTTCACGACGATGGCCGCGTGGCCCATTTGGTTTGGTCAAAAGAGGGTTGGAAAGAAACGAGCATCGCACCCAATCGTTGAAATGAACTTCAGGGATGGAACGGGTATGCGTTGGTCCGTTACAGGGGTCTTGGTCTTCCTTCTCCTTGCAGCGCCACTCTCCGTTCAAGCCGATGGTGGACGTGCCGCTCCCACCTGCGTAACTCAGACTTCGGAAACCCTCCCTTCCACGCTGGACATTGACCCAAACCAGTGCGTTATTGTGGACCTTGGTCAGTTGCAATCCGGCGATGTTTACGATTTCAGCATCATCGTTGTGGATGACGCCATTGACGTGCTTTTCTTTGATGAAAACAGCATTCAGCCCTACGAGCTGGGGCAATCTTACCGGTCGGGCATGGCGGAACCTGCCAGCACTGAATCGGCGTTGGGGGCGCTTGAATTCCATTGGAAAGTCCCTCCTTCCATCTCTGCGAAGCGCTGGTACATGGTGCTGGACAACAGCGCCCACGACGGTGATGCAGGTTTCGGCGATCAAGGCGGTTTGAAAAGCACCGTCTCCGCTACCTTTGATCGCCTGGACCAAGCTTACTGGACGCCATTCCATGATCTTCTTTCGGTGGATGCGGGGAGTTATGACGTTCTGCTGTCAGGAGATGACCTCCGCTTGGATGCAGGCACGACCGTCGTTCTATCCGCTTGGGATTTGACGTTCGTCGGTGACGTTTACCTGCAAACCAGAACCATGCATGACCGCTATGTTGCTGGAGGCGTGGGCGTTCAGTTCATCGACGGGGGCGCTCTTCAATCCGTGGATGCACCGCAGTCGTTGACGTGGCAGGTGCCCTCACCGCTTGAAGGAGAAGAATTGTTGCTCGTTGTGGACAACACCGATGCACCGCTTGGAGGCGGCAACGGGTCCGAAATGCTCCGCATGAGTGTTCGGTTGGAATTGGCACCGCCTCTGGCGCCCGTCATCACGGACGACCAAACGGCGACCGTGGCCCTGGGCGAAACGATTTCACTGGACGCATCCGAAACACCCAACCGCTTGGGTCAACAGGGGACGTTTTCGTGGGATTACGATGCTGGTGTTGATAGCGATAACGACGGCAACCCAATCAACGATGTCGACGCAACCGGTGTCGTTGTGTCGCCCACCTGGTCCTTGCCGGGTTTGAAAACGATCACGGTCGTAATGTCCGCTCCGTCCGGCCAACAAGCTTCGACAACCTATGCGGTCACGGTCGAAGATGTCAACCCCCCTGTAGCGAGAATCCAATCTGACGGCACACCGGTTGCAGGTGGATGGCGAATTGATGTCAACAACGCGATTCAGCTTTCATGCACGGCCAGTACCGACGACCACGTAACCGAATCGTGCGATTGGACCATCGACGGAGAGGCCACCACCAATGTTTCCTCGCTCACGTTCACACCCGACGAAATCAAGACCTACGACGTGTTCCTTACGGTAAAGGATGCAAGCGGAAACACCGGGACGCTCTCCGTTGTTGTTCGTTCGGTTGACCCAACGATCCCAGCGTTTGACATCCCAATGCTGCTCAATTTCCCAACCAAAGGGCTGGAAGGGGACACCGTTTCGTTTGACGTGGTCGTTTTCGACGCTTACGACGCCGACGCTTCACTTCGAGTGCATTGGGATTTGAAACCGGGGAAGGACACCGACGGCAACGGTGTCCTCACGGATGACCCAGACTTGGTGGGTCTGAATCCATCCATCACCTTTGACCGTCCCGGCCTGCAAGAAATTGTGGTGACGGTGTTTGACAATTCAAACAATTCAGAGAATTACGCCTTTTCGATTGACATCAGCGCTGCACCCCCATCCGACACGACGCCTTCGTTTGCCATGATCATGCTCGTTGTCGCGGTGGTGGTCAGTGCGGTTGGACTCACGGGGCTCAAGACCGTTCAACGGACTCGCGGCTACAACCTCCTCATCGACAAGGGATTGAGCAGCGATGAAGCTCGTGCCCACATGGCTGCGGTTGCCCAGCAGAGTAACCTTGGTTTCTTTTCAAAGCCTGAGGATTATGCCGGGTTTGATGTTGGCGAAGCAATGTCTCAGCAAGAACGGCAGGCAGCACAAGCCAAAGCCGAAATGGAAGCCATCTATGGTTCATCGGATGTCGTCGATCCCAACGCCGGATTCGCTCCACAGCGAACGGTTCCAGTCAAGCTGTCCCAAGCCAGTTCGCAAGCAGCAGAAGAGGCAGCGGCTTTGTTTGACGATGACGTTTCGCCCTTTGAACAACCGCTCGACGACCTCGTTGAAGAGATCGCAGGGGCCTCTGCCGTGGCGGTAGAAATGCCCTCAATGAGCAAGCCTGCCGTCTCCCTCCCATCAGCCTCATCAGGTGCGGTTGCAATGCCCAGCGATGTTCAAGAAACCGATGCTGAACTTGCTGAATCTGCTTCGCGTTCAGTGTCCGTTTCGCTTCCTGAAAGCATTTCCTCCGACCAAGAACCAACAACGGGTCAAGTTCCCGTTGCTGTGGAGGCACCCTCCCTCCCCACGCCCAAGACCGTCCGCCATACCTGCACATCGTGCGGCGCTGTGTTTGAGATCGACATGCCTCCCGGACTTCACCAAGCGCTCATTGCTTGCCCGGGATGCACCGCCGACCAAACCGTTGTCGTGGGCGATTAAACCGACGCCCGCGAAGGCTTGTTTTTGACTCAATCCGGCGAATGCTTCTCAAAGGAGGACTCGGAGGAAGAGGCATGGATGAGCCAGCGCTGCGCCTCTTGAGGGTTGGTCTTCCGCAGCCAAACCGGCGCGGTCGAATGGCCGTTCTTCTGGTTGGGTTGATGCTGTTCTCGATGATGCCCCCCGTTTCGGGCGATGTCACCGTTGCCCGAGATGACTTTGGTGTGTTGGACGCCTTCGCTGATACGCTCAAAGACCGTGCCGAAGAAAGCGAGTCACTCGTCGCCCTGCAGGGGGCACAATCCGCTTTTGCACTGGTGGATGCTTCAAAGCGGCCGGTCCAACCCGGCGATGCATTGGCCGACGCTGAGGACGTGCTGAACCAGGTTGAACTCCGAGACACATCACCGTTTGAAGAAGACCATCCACGGCCGTATGAATTTCTGACCGATGTCGCCACTCACCCGGATGCATGGCCATACAACCTCTGGCAAACGCTCTTTTCCATCGAAAACATCGGGCTGGACAATTTGCTCGGTATCGGCATCAACACCTACGCCGTTTACGTGAATTTTTCATCCCGCAACAACGGCCCGTCCTACGAGGCATGGGACCAAGGAACCTTCACCGGTGAGTTGTTGGTTGGCACGGACCTTGTGCTGTTCGAGAACTACATCGATATTGACGGGGACGGTTCGGACGACCTTTCGGTGGCGCTAACCCTTGAAGGTTTGACCACGCTTGGAGAGGGCTTCGGTATCGAGACCGGGAGCACTCCAGTGCCGGGTGTGCCCGGCTTGCCGACCGAGTTGTGGATTCGACCTACGTTCCAGTGGGCCGTGAACGCGTTGAACATCAACGACCCGTTGTGGAATGAACTTGAGCATCTTGAGGTGACCCTGATGAAAGGCCTGGCCTTTGACATCACGCTCTCAAATTCAGAGTCTTACGCCATCGTCGTCGACACACGATTTACTCAACCTCCCGCCGATGTCACACTTGGAGTCGGCATCGAACGCATTTCCTTTGACATCAGCAGTGCCGTTGCTTTGCCCCAAGAGTTCCTCGCCTCACTCTTGCTTGGTGATGTGAATTCCAGCGATTTGTCGTTGACCGGAATAACCGCCCCATATGCCGTACGTCTGAACAACCCGAACGCGCTGGGGGGCACCGATCAGACCGATTGCAGCGAGACCCTGAATTACGACCCAGAAACCGATCACGATGCCAGAAGCAGGGACCATAAATGCGGCATTGGCATCGGTGTGGGGTACGTCCGTTTCGGAGAGGTGCAGCCCGACCAGTCAATTGACATCCTCGAATACGCCTACCTTGACGTTGGTTTCCACCCTGAGGAAGGTAACACCATCATTCCCAGCGAGGTTGATTTGACGTTGCGGAACGACAACCTTGGCGACAACAGCTTCGATACCATTGAAATCTACTCGGACGTTGGGGCAGACGTCTACATTCACTATTTTGAGGACAGGTCGAACGTTCCGGAAGGCGACGACCCCTTTGGGAACATCACCGATTCTCGGTTATGGATTCGGGGCCTGCCCTCTGGAAGCCTTCACGAAGATGAAATTGCAGCGATTTTCACCACCATTGGAGAAGCACCAGGGTCGGTCAACTTGCCGGGTGAAATACCTGACAGGCTTTCATTGATGATCGCCATCAAGAACTTCTCCGCCGACAACAGCAACAACGTCAATGACCCGAACCTTCCCATAAATCCCGCTTCGCCCCCCAACACGTTGCTGTTGATTGCCGGGACATCCTCCATCAAAGTGTTCGACTACGCTTCAACCTTCAAGCGTGGAGGTTATTCCGGTGACAGTTCGTCCATGGTCGTGGAAATTGAGGACGTCCCGAGAGTCATCGTCATTCAAGGGAGTTTCTTGCTCTCTTCAACCGGTGTAAATCGGGTGAATTTTGACAATCCGAACCTCAACACCATTGCGCAATTCTTTGACAATGCGTTGCTCACGGTGGTTGAGATTGTGCTTGACATCGGTGCCATTCTGAACGGCTTGCCTACCGCCGTTGTTGGAACTGCGGGGTCCACCGGAGGTTTGATCGACATTCAATGCTTCAATCAGGTGAAAAAGAGCCTGCCGAGCAGCAACCGAGAATCAATGGAAATCGGTCACATGCAATTCGCTCTTGCAAGCAGCCCACAACCCTGGTTGCCAGAGATGGACCACATTCTGCTCTCGGAAGACACAACAATCGCCCTTATCGACGGGCGTTTGGGCCCGGTTGAACCGCTTGTTCCGGTGGCCATGAGCATGAGAATCGGTGGCATTTCGCAAGTCCGTCATGCCTTTGACCCGGTCAACGAGGTTCGAGACATGCAGTTGGATGGTTCGGCGAGTGGTTCGCTTTTGATCGGGCACATCAAACACGACGGTAGCGACATGGCCAGTGCCATCAAGCAATCCGCTTTGGTTTCCAATCGCCCGGCGCAATTCGACATTCTCCAGCAAGCCGAATCGTTGCAGTACTTGGCAAGTGAACCCATCGGGACCATCACCTACGGAGGGCAATCCGGTGAACAGCGAAACGCCATCCGTCTTTCCGGTCTCCCCGCAGCGTTTACCTTGGTGCTCGGCGACACGGTGGGGTATGTCGCCGACGGACCGATGGAGAGCATTCAAGTCCAGATGACCAACGCCAGCACGCCTTTGACGATGGATGGCGACCACATGCGATTTTGGGTGGATGAAGACTCGGCCGAAGCGAGCCTCAGTCTGAAAATTTCGGACATTACATCCATTCAACGTTTGAGTCCTCTTACTCCGGGTTCAACCGGTCCGGAAGGAAACTCCGAGGTTCAGCTTGTCCGGGGTTCCTCGTCTCCGTTCAGCGTTTCCTTCGAAGACGCCTCCACGCACGCCAACCCGTTCCTGGGCCTCAACGGTCAAGTCTACTTTGACCCACTGCCGGCCAACATTTCCCTCACGCTGCCTTCCGACGTGGATTCAGAGGGCCTTGAATTGCCTACCTTCGGCGAAGAGGAAGGCATTGAAGCCCTTTCCTTCTTCCTCGGGGATCTTGTTGACTTCGGAAGTGTTGTGAACGATTTCGTTCATGCCTTAACCGTGAACGTGGGTGGAGACATTGGTGAGAGTGAAAACATGAGTCTTGGGCTGGATTTGTTCACCGGCGAGGCCTTCAACATGACCGTTGATCTGAAGAAAGGATCGAACCTTCAGGTTGAACCAGACTGGATGCACGGGATCGGAATGGAAGCGCTCGAACAAACGCGTCTTGAATCAAATCTCTCGCGAATGCCGGCCTTCACGGCGACCACCCGCGGGCCGATGGAAGAGATTCTTGAAGACGGTCGAATCGATGCGAGCGAGCGGGTTGAAGCCCTTACCATTCTCGAGTCGATCAACATCACGGCGGCTGAGGCCCTTGTGGACGCCCTCGAAGACGGGCGAGTGGCCGATGACGAAATGAACAACGTGAACCTCAGCCAACTCGCTGAAGAAGGCTTGACGCTTCAAGACACGAGGGCCTGGCACCTTCGGGCGTGGATGCCCTCTCTGCCTGCGGGGAAGATCGAAGTCGTGTATGACTTCAGGATGCTTGCCGGCATACCCACCTACGAAGTGGACCTCAAGATGTCCCAATGGCAACCGATGTACCCGCAACTCACCGTCATTGCCAACGGATTGGATGGCCAAGACGTTGAACTGTTCATCGACGGCCTTGACACCACCATGCCTCGCAACGTTCAGATTAACGCTTTGTTCTCAACTCAGGAGAACTTGACCGTTCCGAGGGTGGCTGTTGACATGTTTTATGACGCCGGTGTTCGCCTCAAATCTGCGCATGCCATTCTCATTGACCATAATGCGCTAACACGGGTTGAGGCACTGGTTGTTGGAATCCCGCAGTCCACCGACGTTTCCGCCGTCATTGGTGACGTGTTGATTCTCGACCTTGTCGTTCCTGAGATCTACCGAACCAACGGCCACTCTGCCGATTCCTTGATGCTCAAACAACTCCGATACATCGACGGATTTTGGTATCCCTCAACGGCCTTCATGCGAGATTTGCCCGGTGAAATGCACCTCGCCACGGAACCGGACACTCGATTTGACGTTCGAAAGCAAACAGCCTTCCAAGGCATGCGAACACTGGACTACTCCTCAAACACGGATGACATGGATCTCTACTTGGAAGCCAGTGGGCGAGCCATTGAAGCAAAAGGCGATGTCCTGATGCTCGCCGAAGATTTACCCACCCGATTCGTGTTGGAATTGACTGAAGATTTCGGCATGCGGGTGGAGTCGTCCGGTTCAGGCGTCAAGAAGGTCTACGTGCGCCAGACCGATGTTCCTGCCATGCCGGGCGTGACGATTGAGCGAGTGGAAGTGGTTGGTCAGAACCTCAAAGGCGCAACCATCAACATTTACACGTTGCCCGGTGACTACCCCATCATTGTCATCGATGACATCACGGATGGGCGTTTGGTGGCAACGGCTGAAGCTTACGTGCAACCCGGTGTCGTTGAATCTTGGCTCGGACCCGTCTTTGGTGAGTTTGAGATGGAGGGGCGGGCTGTTCTTTTGGATGCCCAATTCACCGGTATTGTGCCCACGGCTTCTTCGGTAGGTGTCAACGGAATTGTTACAGATCTTTCCCTTGTTGGTTCGCTCACAGGCGAGTTTGTAGAAACACGCCACATCATGGTGGTTGACCCCATCAGTTCCGCGCTCGCCAGCGGTTTGGCCATGATTTTCGGGTGATGAATGATGTCTGAACCAACGGCCGATGATCTGCGACAAGGCGGCTCGTTGATGGACGAGCAATCCCTTGAGGATTGGGAGGCAGAACAAGAGGCTGCAAAGTTGCTGATGACCCTCAAACGGGAGATAACGCCTGCGAGGGTTGCGATGGCAGGTGCTGTGTTGTTCATGCTGATCACGTTGGCATTGAGCGGTTGGTACTGGGTCTTGCCACGGGATGCGGTCACCATCGAAACCCATTACATGCAACGCGGTGGACACCTGATGATGACCGAACTTCACAACGACGGTAGCCGAGACATCACCGATGTGGTTTTGGAAATCCAATTCCAAACGGATGACCGTGAACTCATAGAGAGCATGTCACTTGAGCTCGCAGTCCTCGAGGGTCATGCTTCCATTTCGGGCGATGATTTGGAAATGATGATCATCGGCCACACAGTGTGGGATGATTACAGGATTGTCATTGACCTTGAGTACAGGGATTACACCGGCCAGTTGCGCCAGCCCGACACGTTCGTCCATGAAGTCGGCGAATGGTCCCAAGAGATCTTCATGGACAAAGCCGAGCGGCACATCTGGCCGCTGGATTAAGCCCTGTTCAGACAAGCAGACCGAACCGATAAAGGACAGGAGCAAGAGGCCAATCCATGGCTGGAGTTTCCAACCGCGTCTCCGCAGGCGTGTTTGTCTTCCTCCTCTTGTTCTCAACTTCGAGTTCCTTGCTCATCCCGAGTGGGGATTCTGGAGACGAAATCACCACCTTCAACCCTGATTGGGTTCGCTTTGAGGTGAGCGACGATGTCTACCGTGAGGCGTTCGGTGTGATGGATGAGAGCGTGATGGACGAAACCCGAGATCCCCTCGCCATCACGCCTCTTGGCACCTTCGACGAAATCGGCCTCACCTTGGACCGGCCCGTTCCAGAGGCGTTTTTGGAGCCTAGGTTTGACGTCTTGATGCTCATCGTTTCCAACGACATGCGCTTCCACGATGTCCGATTGGAACTTGAGCAGGTCCCCGGTTTGGCGGTCCGAGAATTCGTTTCACCGTCGGGGTTGATGGTCCAAGGCACTCCAGCAGCCCTCCAAGAAGCAGAACAGCACAATGCGATTCTCACCAGCCATGCCGTACCAATCGGCATGTTCCTTCACGCCGACCTGATGGACCTTGTTTTGTTGAACGAGGGTGAAATGGCCCTTCGCGATCTCTTGCTCCGGCTCGACGGATGGAGAGATGATGGCGGTCCGATGGAGGTTGTCTCCTTGACGGACACAGAAGGCTTCACGCTTGAACAGGACCTTGGTGAAGTGGCACAACAGACTTTTGCCGATGCAAAGGCGTGGGATGCCGGTCGCTATGAGGGGGCGCTGAAAGCGATTGACATCGCTTCTTTGCTGCTACAACCATCCGTGATGCAACTCCGACCAGACCCTGCGTTTACAGCGTTCAACGACCAGTCCCGTGGACACATGAAGGCCAACACCATGACGACTTACTTCACCACCGACTTGGACGGTTCTGGACAAACCGTGGCCGTGGCCGACTCAGGTCTCGACGAAGACCACGGAGATTTTGGCACTCGCGTGGCGGGGAACTACGACGTCATCGGCGATGGATCAACCGCTGACAAGCATTCCGGCCACGGCACACACGTCGCCTGCACGGTGATGGGTGACGGGTTCAGAGGTGGCTACGGGGGCGTAGCACAGGCCGCTGACCTTTACTTCCAAGCGATGGAAAACGACAACACGGGAAACTTCCAATCCCCCTCGCTCAACAACCTCCTCAACACCGCCTACAACGCTGGGGCGCGGACTCACACCAATTCGTGGGGCTCATCGTCCGCCAGTGAACAATCAAAGTACAATTCCGAGACGGAGGATGTCGACGACCGTGCGAGCTACTACGACCGCTATTACAACGGACGAGAAGGATTGACCATTCTGTTTGCTGCGGGCAACGATGGGCCTAATTCTGGTACCGTCTCACCACCTGCAACGGCCAAAAACGTCATTTCGGTTGGCAACCACAAGAACCGAGGAAGCGGCTCCCCCGATAGCATGTGGAGCGGTTCCTCTCGAGGTCCTACCGAAGACGGTCGCATCAAGCCCGATTTGGTTGCCCCTGGGGCGTATGTTCGTTCCTGCCGTGCCCAAGAAGCCGGCGACACGAACGGGGCATCATGGAGAAACACGTACTACCTCGAATACACGGGAACTTCGATGGCTACGCCAAACGCTGCAGGGGCCGCATTGATGGTTCGCGAGTACCTGGAAGAAATCGCCCAGCGGCCTTCACCTCAGGGTGCTTTGGTCAAGGCGCTGCTGGTAATTGGAGCCCAAGATATCGGCACCCGAGACATTCCAAACGAGGACGAAGGTTGGGGGCGCGT
>CEWG01093341.1_pt1 | contig 11258 bp, 12 predicted proteins | sample 361411 | NCBI WGS metagenome assembly CEWG01 (sample SAMEA2622173, study PRJEB7988) | marine metagenome | biome: marine biome (ENVO:00000447); feature: surface water layer (ENVO:00002042); material: "saline water (ENVO:00002010), including plankton (ENVO:xxxxxxxx)" | depth 5 m | reverse complement strand
TTTAGATGAGTGGTCCGAAGAGGACAAATCTTAGTGCTAATAAGTGTCGCCGTGGAAAATGGTTGATAGTGACATGGATATTCTAAGACACGAGGATTGCCTCGGTGTTTTGGGTTTCTATGAGTTCCTCAAAGGAGAGGGATTAACAGACGATGAAATTGTTCCTAACAATCATCGTCAGATGTTCTATGAAGTAGAACGAGGTGAGCCTGTAAGGCACTTGGTTGTAAGTAACAACCTAAGTAAAACAGTCACTCCTGAAGTAGTGAAGGGTTTCAATAACATCTTCCAAGAAGGAGTAAAACTGACTGGTGCTATGCTTACCTCTGACGATACTCATAAAGAACTTAAAAGAAAATTTGAACAAAAAGAGTTTCAGCCAGGTAAAGACCTGACCACTAAACTTCTAGTTCAAGATTGCTTATTTTGGTATCGCGCTCGACAGTTGAGACAGCGTAAAGCCAATTTAAGTCACAAAGATATTTTCGCTACTGTCAAAGGCGAAATGGAAATCCTGAAAAAGGATATGACTAACTTTATTGACTTTACAATTCAAGCATCTATGCTTAGTTTTGTACATTACCTTGAAAACGCTGGCTATCGTAAAATCGACGCTACTGCTGTTAAGGTAAACATAGTAACTCTTCACTCCCATGCAGGTGTGATTATTCACCCTGAAGAAGACGCCGAGATGATTCGTGATAACGATAACAAGGCTAGAAAGGAAAAAGAGAATTACTTCGACCCATCAATTATTTGATGGTATCATAAGTGGCAATTAAATTTGACCTACATATATCTGCTACCTCTGTAGAGGACCTCAAAGTGCAACTAAAACAAACTTTGGCGGACCTTGAGGCTGCAGAGGCAAAATCACAAGATGTGGTGGCGCCTAATAATAATAATAATACGGAAACTGCCTACAAGCAAAAAATAGCAGAGAAAACAAAAGCTGCTATGGACAAAAAGAAAGCAAACCTCCAAAGATTTACTGGCCAAGTTTATGGCTGGGATGTCGATGAGAACGATAGCTTGATTCCTAATTGGGACGAGCAACAAAAGATTCTCATGATAAGGGAAATGCTTCTACACAACTTTAGCTACTCTCAAATAGCTAAAGACTTCAACAAAAGTGAATTTGTAGGAAAAAACGGAGGTAAATTTACCTCTGGTATTATCAGCCGTATTGCAAGTAATAAGCTACACGAAAGAGTAGTTGAATTTGAGGGACCTGACCTTACGAGATATTTGATTCGTAAAACAAGGCTTGAGCAAAAAGAGTCAGAAGTTCGTGCAAAGGCACTTGAACGAGGCCTGATTAAGTTGCCTAAGCCACAACCCTCAAAGAAAGCCGAAGCGAAAGCAAGAAAGGCATTAAAGAAGGTAAAACCTAAGAAGGTAACACCTACGATAAAAAATCCATTTATCAAAACGGCTAAAGACCAAGCAGAAATGTCTGAAGTAGTTTTACAAAAACTAAATCGAAGATACACCCCGCTGAACACTCCGTTCGGTTGGAGAAGAAATTCTGATAACTATATTGCACCGTTTGAACCGGAGCAAATGTTAATTGCTAGATGGAGAAACCTACATTATGGGGATAAAGTTAGCTTAGCTAAAATAGCCCATATTGCTAGTAAAAGTAAAATACCAACTGAGCGAAAGCCAAATGGTAAAACAAGATGGGGTAAGATTGAGATTGAAAGAATCTTAACTAATCCAATTAATGCGTATTACAACAACATCCATAGAAATGAGATTGCCAGTAATTACTGGCAAGCGACTGAGATGAATACGCAAAAGAAACAGAAAAAGGCTAAAAAGCAGAAAAAGACTAAGAAGTATCGAAAGCTATCTAAAAAGGATAAAGCACAGTTAATTCACCTCGCTAGAGACGGAAAGACTGTTGCTGAAGCTTCTCGAATTACTGGTATTACATACAATACAATTTGGGGCTGGGCGTCTAGAAATGGCGTCACATTTGCTAAAACTCCAGTAGTTATTAGACAACCCAAGTCTGTTAAGCCTAAAAAACAGAAAAAAACTAAGAAAGCTGAAAAGAAACTTGCCCGGGTTCATCCGTGGAAACAAGAAAGACTCAGTGACGAAGTCAGCTTTAGTTTATGGTGCGAAGAAAAGCTCGTTTCTATTATTATGAAAGAGAAAACCTTTGTCATCGGGACTAGACTAATCGAAGCTTGGTTTAAAGATGTAAAACCTAATGATGGTGAAAATTACGCTCGATGGGCTCATATTCACCAAGAGGCTATTATGACACATGTCAAAAAAGCCTTTAACCTAATTAGGAAAAACGCAAGCTCATATGTATCTGTACAAGATGCTGGAGATAACTGCGTTCTCATGGTTGAAAGACCACAGCAATTGACTACTGAAATACTGGAAAAAGCCTTTGAAGGGTGGACTGACCTTGGAGTCGAGTGATAAACCACTTGAATTCGTCGAGGTATACTTTTCAAAAGGAACTAATCTAGGCGTAGAATTCGACAAGGGCGGGTCAGTCCTGCTTCCTGTCGATAGGATTGTTGATGGCGAACATTTTAGTCAAAAGTTCGTTATTGAAACTGATTTTGATGAGAAAAACTGGCGATTAACACTTTCCTGGTCTCCTTCTCGCGCAGGCGATGAAAGGATTCCATGGAGTGAGTTAGACGGCGTTTCCATCAAAGCTCGCGACCACCCGCTTTACGGGACTAAGAACGAGCAATCAGGTCTATATCATGATACTCTTCCAGCAGGTTGTTATATCTGCCGAGAAGAAGTCTGCATGTAGACAAATAAGTGAGTAAAAACAATGACTTGCAATTGCGACTGCTAGAGGCTTCTGACGAAAATAATCGTCAGTTAGGCCGCATAGCAGATTGCTTGGAAGAACTCCTGTCTATGATTAATGGAGTTCAACCAAAAGAATTGGCGAAAAAGGCACAAGAGCATAAAAAGACTCGTGCAAATTTAAGAACAAAGAGGGGGGCAAAGGCTAATGAGTGAAGAATTGATTGCTTCGGCTCAAAAGCTTGGATGCTCCCCTTCTTTTGTTGAGTTTGAGCGACTTCCTGTTACTTTTTCCCAAATAGCATTAGTGGCCGGGATGACTATTACGAATCCTAGCCATCAAACTGGGCCACATTATGCGTCTGACACTAAAACTAAATTTGATTTCTGTGTCGAGACAGGCCCTGAAGGTACAGCTATCCTGTTTAACAACCATGAAGGTGGAACTACAGGTGAGGTTGTATTTGACGCTCCTAAGTATAGGAGCAAGACACGCCATATTGTTAATGCAATAATTAATTTTTCTCCGGGCGATTATCGCCCGATAGCAAGAAACAGAAATGCTACATTGTTTATTGGAGATATGGGTACTTGCTTATCAAGTACTGATGATACCGAAATGACAGAAAAATATGGTGTATACGCCCTCCGAAGAAGAGGGTGGTCATACAATAACCGAGGTGGCTATGAAGCACTCGGTTTTAAAATGCAGACTACCGGAGGTATAAGCATTCAGTATGCGTGGGATAAGGACGAGCATGTTCACGGCTGGAGAAAAGATACTTCAAGCCATCATGCTACCAAAGTAATACCTTTTTTTGGTAGTGCAAAACCCACACGAATTAAACCTGTTTTTGAGGCTAAATTTCCGCTTCAGACTTTCAAGCAGATGCTCAATAGAGCTGGAAGAAAATCAGGTGTTGGTGGTGCCCTTTATTGGGCATATAACCATAAAACTAAAAAATTTTATTCGATTGGTGCCTATGAAAATGGGACAATATCAAAACAAGGACAGAATAGTCAAGTTCCAGTATGGATAGATAATTCTGTTGAGGGCCTAGTAGGGGGAACAATTCCTTACCGCCCATTTGGTGAAGCTATCGTCAATAGATACAAAGAAGCCTCTTATGCAGGGGTTGGGATAGATGACCTAGGTCGTCAATATATCTGTGTCTATTACCCATGGGGTCATATACGCTACAATCATATTACCTTCAACCACTCTGTAATTAACAGTGATGAAGGTCAACTTGAAGGCGGACCACTTAAAGTAACTGAAGGCGAAAAACCACCATTCTTTGAAAACTTTGATTTAACATTCGAATATTCCCCTTATACTGATGAGGAAGAAAGATATCTTTCTAAATGGTATGAGACATTCATTTCTTTACAAGAAGTTCAAGTCTCTATGCCTTTATTACCGAAAAAAGGAGAAATCCTAAATTGGTATTTGGCATATTGTCAACACGGAACTGATGTTAGTGATGAAGATGAACTGCTGGCTCGAAAAATTTTGAGTTAAGCAAATAAGTGAGTAATAATATTCTACTCAAAGATGGATGGAGGACTGATAATTCTCTTTGGCTCTTAATTGAGCCAGAGCTTAAGCCCTCTATCACCGAATTTATAGGTGCCATGCACTTATTACAAATCGGTCAAACAAGCCCTGCTAAAATAAATACATGGCTAAAGACAAAGGTTGAGACCTTTTTTGATAAGCGCTATAATGCAGTTGTACCTAGATTTGGTAGAGCTGAGTCAAATAATCGCTTATTTTGGACTAATCTTAATGCCTTTGCTTTAGTAGCAACCCGTCTTATATCAGAAGGCTATACTACTGGAGAAGGTGATAACTTTGTTTTAGCAATGATTAATGCGGTTGCAGAAGCAGAGCTTTGTCGTGCTGAGCTCTATCACATAAAGAACTGATAGAAATGACGCTCGATAGACTAAACGATGTACTTCCTAACGAGATAGCTAAACCTATTACTACAGTTAGAGGAGTCGAATACATTCGATGTGAATATTTTGAAGATGGACAAAGAGTTTACTTTTCCATCTTAGACTTTGCTTTGAATGGTCCCCTAGAGGGGGATATAGCAACCCGTAAAGAAATTAATAACGGGTGTGAGCACTCATTAAAAGTGCTAACTAAACATTATGAAAGGGATGATATTGTCCCTTGCATGATAGAGGTCGAGCTTACCACAACAATAGATAATCAGACGGTTATCAAAGACCAAAAGTTGTGGGTTATAGTAAAAGATACCGAAACTACTCGGAAAAAATTTAGACTCGACACAAGACTAGGCGTAAGAGGTAACTCTTTTGCCTTGGTTCCTGATTTTTTTGTAAAACGGTTTATGAACCAACTATCTACTAATAACGATGTTACTTTAGCATTTAGTGTCATTACCGGAATACCTAAAGAGACTCTTGTCCTGGGGGATAGAGTATGAAGGATGATAATGAAAGAATATTGGAACTAATCAAAGACCGATTGGCTATTGGCGAAGAACGCTATGGCCATGGTGTCCGAAAAAATGATGATACAACGCAATGGGGGACTAAAACTGATTCTTGGACCGAAATGGGACTAGAAGAAGCACTTGACCTTACCATTTACTTATCCGCGCAATTACTAAGGCTTCTTGATAATGAGGAAGCAATAAGAAAGCGCGACGAAATAAGAGTAAATTTCGCGTTGAAACAAGCTGCTAAGATTAGAAATCTTGAAGCAGAGCTGAAGAGGTATGAGAGCGCTGAAGAAATATTCTTTGAGCGTACTGGAAGGGAGCTCATGGACGAGTTTCCGAAACTCTAAGCAAATAAGTGTTGAATTACTGGTTGCCCTTGTTTATCAAGCGGGTAACCGGCGCAACCAGCTCCGCTTTTGCGGATTGACACCCGAAGGGATATACTCCTATTTATCCCGGAGGGTATTAGTGTCACAGCGTGTTACACAAAGAATTACCCGAATGTGGGGCCACAGGAGACAAGTACCCGTAAGGGACAATCCTGGGCAAACAGAGGATGTGCAAATTATGGAGGTAAGAATTACCGAAATGAATCTAGCATATCTCAAAGAAGCAGTAAGAGTTGCTGAAGAGCGGCTTTCTACTCTAAAGAACCATTTTGGTCAAGAGGCAATTGCCAACCTTGACCGTCGTGGACATGAAAGAACTAATGTTCTCAATGATGAGCAACAAAAGAGTCTTTCATTTGCATTACCAAAGCTACAACTGTGGCCTGGTAATAAGGATAGTGAAAAAGACTTGAGAGTCTATGCAGAAGCTATTCAAAACTTGCCACCTGTGCAAGACATAGCTGCTCCTGTTGAGGAAGCAGAGAACTTACCTGATGATGATGGTGAGTTTTTTGGAATTGGGGACCTATTCGGTAACCGAAGACAAGGTCGTTAAGACCAATATAAGTGAAACCAATAGAATTGTTTCTAAAATACCCTAACCTTTTTTACAGCGGGTTAGCCCGGAATGCTAGGACTATATCTTTAGTCCAAACAGAAGAGTTAGGGCGTGTGTTTACTACACACGAAACAAATTACACGCCAATTGATGGTATCTTCCTTTCATGGGGGACATCAGGCGAGCCAACCGGAGGCAGATATTACTATCGTAGGCAAGATAAAGCCAATATAGTTACAAGAAAAATAACTGGCTTCAAAAATTTTGGAACTGGGAATAATAGTTATTCCTTTAAAATTTCTGACCAAAAAAACATAAAATACGGCAAAAGCTCATGGACTTATACTGAAGATAACTCCGCTAGCTTTGCTGCACTAGCTGCTAATGATGAAGCTAATGTTGCTTATTTGTCAGCAATACCCGAACTCAAAGAGTCGTTTGGACTCTTTGCTAGAGAAACCGCTAACTGGTGGGACGGGCATAGAAATCCAAATTTAAGAAATAATGCACCTCAACGCTTAGTTGATGTTACTAAATTTATTTCTGAATCGGCTGCAGAACAAGCGTGTAAAAATCTTGATAAGCTTAGTGACCCCACTTTGCTGAATCAAACAAAAAGGGAAATACAAACCCACAAATTAATCGAGTTCCTTGATATGCCGCACATTTATTGTGCTCGGCGTGAAGGGGACCCGGAAATAACTACAGCGTTTAGTACTGATTGGACCTTAGAACAAACTTCTAACCCGACTACTATTCGCTCATGGAAAGCAAAAAATAGAGATTCAAAGGATGTAGGTAACGAACCGTTACCTGTTCGTGTTGTAAGACCTTTCAAAAAGCCAGAATTTAATGTGCATTTGGAGGTTGGAACACTTGAAGATTTTGATATACGCTTCCATGCACATTTTACTTGGACAGGTGGCAAGTTTAATACTGATGCCAAAGTTTCCAGTAGAAGGAACCAATATACTCGTAAACAGCAAAAATATGTTGAATCTACCAAGAATCGCATGTTTTTGCCAGTAATTACAGGTATAGTGATGGAGCTTTGTCCTAAAGTTCAAACCGGCAACCACCGCTATTATGAATGGGTTGACCAACAATGGTCAGATGACCAGGAATTGGCGGTAGCACCGGAAGAATCGAATCCTTATCATCTAGAAGAACTAGAAAGGGTTCGAGACGCAACTAAGAAACGAGCTATAAAAGGTGCCTACCGTGGTGGGTATCAAGGTATATCTAAGCTAACCTACAACGGGAGGCTTCTAATAAATAGTGTTATAGAAAGTGGACTCTCGGCAATAGCAAAGGGTCCTCCTATCACTAGTTATAATCTAGATACACCAAAGCGAATGCCTCTTTCACTAGAGGATTTTAAGAAAATTGAGAGGCCGAAAGTTGATATTAAACCAATCGAAATCGGTCACTTGCGTTTCTATCGTTTATCTACCCCGCCGAAGCGACATATTACTGCAGACATACTGAGTGATTTGTTGCTACCAAGCATGCCAGAGTTGCTTATTGCAACTGATTCGCACATACGAATTACGCAAGCCGACAACTATGTTGACGGAGAACACTGTTCAGGAAGATGTAACAAGTGGCCAAGTGGTGCTGAAAAGAGTCGAATAGACTCCGAGCTACCTCCAGGTCTTTATCTTGTAAATCGGCATGAAAAGTGTGCGCTAGGTCATGACCCTGGGCGGGTAGAATACACAAGTGGCTTTGGTGATATTTCTAACGAAACTATTACCGTTCGTCGCTTGCTATCTCAACTAAAGGTCTCTTATGACCAATTTAGAGCTAATATGATTAGTAATAATCAAACAGATGTTCTAACACCTATGACCGAGAGTGATAACTCTGCGTTCTTTGGTCGCCTCTAGTTGAGGCAAATAAGTTGGTATGAGCAATAATGAAACTCAAACTGAAGTAGCCAACTCCGATGAAGGAGTTGTGCTCACCAATCAAAACCTACCAGGACTAGGCTTCTTGGTTAACTATGCTGTCTATGACGGTAGTGTTAACTTGAAGCATTTTGTTGACTATATGTATAGCGTAAGCGATATAGACTTTGGCAATGCAATAGCTGGCGAGGAACGATATGGTGATAATAATGAGAGAAAGGCGGCATTTCAAGCCCGCTATCAGCACTTAATCCCCGTGCCTCGACACGGTGGTAGTGCGTTCTCACAAGCTGTTCGTGCATTAACCACGAAAGCTCAGAGGGTTGTTTATGACAACCCTGACGACCCGCTTTCTAATAACAAAGAAAGGCTAAGGGTCGCAAGAAATGGAAGCTGGGGTTACAATGTTCAATGGAATATTGTGCCTCTGCGTAAAAACATGGAATATGCCCTACAAAGAACCCGTCGTGGTTATGTTGATGGGCAACCTAGGTTACAAGTAAAAACCGAATCGCTTTACCGAATTAGGAAAGCATTTCCAAATACTAGTTTTACTAGAAATTGGTTAAGAGATTACTTAGGACATGTATGGGAAGGAACTAGTATGCCATCTCTAGAACAACTGCGAAATTGCGTTGTTTTGGAACCAATGGAAGCAGAAGCCTTACCTAATGACGGGCGTTTTATGCGTAAAGCACAAGAACGCCTTAGAGATGCATTTGTTACCGCGTCAATGTCTATTGACGATGACAAAATGCGCAAAAATGTAAGAAGAAAAGTTGTCGAAATGGGAGGTATTTTACCTCACGGCTCTAGTGGCGGTGTTTATTTTATTTATGACCGCGACAAGAGATGGCAACCAAATCTAAACAGACTTTCAGGAGTAATAGATGCTTTCGCAGACACTGGCAATACTAGTGATAGACATGCTATGTGGGTCGAAAGAGCTACTCCATGGTGGACAACCATTTCTGAAGAAGATAGTGATGAAATACCAATTTCTGCTCACTCTACTTCAGGTATGAGAAGTCTAACCTATGGTTCCTCTCAAAAGCAAATTGATGATATCAAGAGAATGTATGTCTCTACGATGCAGAATGCTCAAGCGAAGTATTACCGTCTTGTTCATCAAATGCTTCAAAATGGAGAAATCGACGAAGATGCACTTGCAACAAAGAGAGCCGAAGTCATGGAGACTTTGGAGAAGGCACAAAATGACCTTGGTGCTGATACAGTGGCTTTGGCTACTGAAAAATACCAAGAAGTTGTTAGTGGCTTAACCTCTCGATTTGAGTCTATGTGGACCCCTGATGAAAGGGCTTCGCAGGCTGAAAAAGAGCGAGTTGCTAATCGTATTGACACTATGTTGTCTCTACGATTGTCCTAACGGACATATAAGTGTGGACTAAACGAAACACAAAATGTACGGCCATAAAAAAAGATGGCCATAGGTGCAAAATCCATGCCCCGCCAGGGGATATCCGCTGTGAACATCATTCCTTTGAGGTAATGTCGTTCTTGCGCAACCCCTTTTTGGCGACAGGACTTTTCACCCAATATTTTCCTAAAAATCACCACCCTGCCTGTGATAGAACAGGTCAGAATGATTGTGATTGCCCGGATAAACCAGTAGGACAACTCTTACTGGAAAGTTTCAATCGTGCTCTGGAGGCTTCTCTTGAAGATACTCCCGAATATCAAGCTGAATACGCAGCTAGGCATGAATTGATTACTACTTTAGTAGGAATGGCATACGACAATATGACAGTCGATGATATGTTCCTACCTCCTGATTCTCACTGGCGACAGTTTCGCTTTCAAGTATGGGAATCAAAATCTAAACGCCTTGTCTGGAAGAAGTGTATGGATAACTTCCGTAATAATGAACATGGCAAGAAAGCGTTACTAAAGCGCCTTAGGCAGATGAAGCCTATCAAGGTGTTTTATATGACTTCTAAGTTCCTCAATCCAAGAAGCGTTGGGCCTGACCCTACTTCTAAAATGGGAGGAAAGAAGTTTAAGAAAAAGAATTTAATGAAGCACTACAATAACAATTTCTTAGGACAAGAACTGTATTTTGATGTAGATTTCAAGATGGATTCTTTTGATGATTCAGCCAAAATGACTAAGAGAGTTGTTGAATGGCTGGGTCGTAAATTTGGCGTTACTCCTGAAGAACTTACTATCGTATTTAGCGGTGGTAAGGGCTTTCATGTAATATGGTACGGCTGGGATATTTCTCATGCTGCACCACACCACCAAGCTACTTACAAGAATATTATGAGTGGCGAAAGTGGGAGAGTTCCTTCGGTGTACTTACAGCGTCTTCATAAGAAGATTAAGACTGAGTACATCAAAGAGCTACAGGAAGAAGGAATCCTAGTTGACTACGAAGTTACTAGAGACCCTAGGCGTATTATTCGCCTACCTGGAACTATTCACCACAAAGGAAGGCCATGTAAAATTATTAACTATGAAGATTTGGATAATTTTATCCCTCCTGATAAACTATGGTGATTATAAGTGTCCAAGAAAAATTGGAGAAACCTATCACAGGAAATTACCTGTGCACTTTGTGGTACTACCGTGCCACGAGTTAACAATAATCAAAGATTTTGCAGCAATAAATGCCGAGAAGCCTGGTGGGCTGACCCTCCAAAGGTAAAGGCTATTTGTGTAGTCTGCAACGAAGAATTTGATAAACGCCCACACTCTAAAAAAAAGACTTGTGGGAGGTTTTGCGGAGATGTATACAACTCTGTAGAACAACAATTATGGAGCGATGAAGAGATAGTGCACCTGATTCTTTTGAATCGAGGGTTTGGACTGAGTCGCTTTGCAAGATATTTATTTGGCAAACAAAAACTAAGCTCGAAAGGTGCAAGAAGCACCTTTGTCGAACGCTTACTAGTTATATGTGAAATAGCCAAAGAAGAAGATAATTTAGATTTATTTTCTATTATAAACGACTCTAGTGCTCTTGTCGAAATGAAAAAGGACGAGTGGCTTGTTAAAGGAAAGCCTGATGCTATTGTCCCTGGAACGAAAGGAGGCAAAACAACAGGTGGTGGCAAAGGTCGTTATAACTATAAACGAATGAAAGAGACTTATGCTCGCCATGAGCAGTCTAACT
>CEWG01198807.1_pt1 | contig 11285 bp, 14 predicted proteins | sample 361411 | NCBI WGS metagenome assembly CEWG01 (sample SAMEA2622173, study PRJEB7988) | marine metagenome | biome: marine biome (ENVO:00000447); feature: surface water layer (ENVO:00002042); material: "saline water (ENVO:00002010), including plankton (ENVO:xxxxxxxx)" | depth 5 m | reverse complement strand
TGACTTTGCAGATTTAAGTGGCATTACACCAGAGTTAACTGGTGGTATAGCAGGTGCTGTTAAGGGTGCCGCTGTGGGTTTGCCTGGTGGGCCTGCAACTATGTTGTTAGGTAGTGCTGTAGGTGCTGGTCTAGGTGCTGGTGGTGCTAAAGCTGCTGAAGAAGTTGTAGAAACTGCTCGTGGTTTACAAGATCAAACATTTGGTGAGGTAGCTGGTGATGTCGGAAAAGAAGTTGCTACGACTTTTGCTATAGATGCGGTTTTAGGTGTACCCTTTTTAGGTCTGCGTTATGTAAGTAAAATATTTGGTGGCGGTAAAAAACCAACAGAGACTGAGCTTGAAACAATAGGAAGTGGATTAGAAAGAACAGCTAAAATAGACGGTAAAGAAGTTGCAACACCCTTAACACCAACTTTACAAACAGTCGGTGCACCAGCATTGCTTGGTCGTGCTGCTGGCATATCCGAAAAAATATTCGGAACTTCGAAAAGATTACAAGCAAATGATGAAAGCATAAGAACTACATTGGAAGCATATAAACAAGTAGTTGGTGAAGCTGCAACGTCAGAAGACATTGGTCAAATGATTTTACAAGCATCTGATCAACAGTTTAAAAAAATATTAGGTTCACAAAAAAAAGCAACAGATGTAGTTTTAAATCAACTTGATGATTTGTTAAAAAGCATGGGTGCTGCTGCTTCTAAAAACGCAAATTTAGATGCAGACGCTTTGGATTTTTTAGAGAAATCTTGGATACAGGCAACAAAAAATATAGATGATAGCACTGCTGAAATAACTGCAATAATAAATCAAGCTCCATTTCAAAACAAGGTTATACCTACAAATGATTTAGCAGAAATGGCTCTAGATATAAAAAAAGCCAAACCTGATACACCAACCAACAGAGATTATACAGCTATAGCTTCAATATTAACAAAATATGCAGAAAGACGTAAAATGTCTTTTTCAGGTTTGCTTGATTTAAGAAAAGATTTAAATGCTCTTAAAACCATGAATCATAGCGTTAGACAAGAAGGTACAAGTAATAAAATTGCTATTACTCAAGGTGCTTACAATCACATAAATGATATAATTAAAAAAATAGATGCAAAATTAACACCTGTTGAAGTTGAAGATTTAATTAGAAATTTTGATATTACAGAAGGTGGACAAAGGATTGGAACGGGTGTTTTAAAACCAGGCACTGTACAAAGGTTAAATGAAAAACTTCTTGCACATAGAGATTTAGTTCAAAATACAAATAGAGTATTTGGTGATATGGAATCAGCGGCAGCACTTAAAGATTTTAGCTCTAAGGGTATCATAGGTGAAGGTGTAAACGCTGACTTTCTTGCAAATAACTTAATAAAAGATGGTAAACCAGAAATACTTAGAAAAGCTATAGATGCAGTGGCAGAAGGAGATATAAGCGGTTTTGGTAATGCCGAACAATTTAGAGAGCTATTGGCTGGTCAATGGCTTCGTAATGCCATGACAGAAACGAACATAGGTTCTGACGCTGCAGGTAAGTTTAACGGATTATTATTTCAAAAGAAAATAGATAAATTAGGTAGGACTGCTGATGTATTGTTTGGTAATAACGCAGGTAAAATAAAAGAATTAGGTGCTAAAATTGCTAAAACAAACTTTAATGATTTAACATCAGAGAGCATTGAAAATATTTGGAAACAAGAAAAAGGTATTATTAGAAGTCTTAATGATGTTTTATCTGCTGCAAATGAAGAAGCAGGGTTAAGATCATTAAATTTATTTCAAAAAATACGAACAAATCAAATAGGTGATTTGCAAGCAGCGTCAAGTTTAACGCTTGATACAACAAAAACATCCGAAGTTAAAAGAATTATGAATAGTGTTAGTTCACAAAAAAGAGAAAGTCTAAAAGGTTTTTATCTTAAAGAATTAATTGGTGACTTTGGTACAACACAGACAACTAAAGGAGATGTTGTTAAAGCATTTGCCAGTAAGTTAGTAAAACAAGGTGAAGATGGTAAACTAGCTGTTGTTTTTGGTGATGAGATGGCTAAAGATATGTTGGCTTTTGGTAAACAACTAGATTTATTATCAAGAAAATCTGATGGTGGTGATTTGATTGCTGCTAATATAGCGGCAAGTCCTTTACAGAATATAGGTTCGGTTTTACGTTTTGGTGTTCTTGGACAAGTTTTAGGAATGAGAAACTTTTACAAATCAACATTAGATGATTATGCAAAACTTAAAGCACAAAAAGCTGGTAAAAAAATACCAGATGCAAGTCTATTTGCAAAAGCAATATCTAATACTATATCTGCTCTGTCAGCAACAGCAAGACAAGCACCTCAACAAGTTATAAGAGACTCAGCAAGAGATGTTCAACAACAAATACAAAGTTATAGGCAAAGTCAAGAAGAGAATACACAACCAAATGATCAAGTATCTCAAATGCAAAACAATATGCCAGAACCGAACATAAATTCGGGTATAGCCCAGGTGAATGTGACGCAGCCGAATAACAGAACATCCGCTATATTGAACCCAAATCCACAAACTAGATTATTAGCAGAACTAGGAAGAGTCTAATGGACATATCAAAACTAAAAGATCAACTCATCATTGACGAGGGCGTAAAATATGAGACTTACCTCGATCATCTTTCGCTTAAGACCTGCGGCATAGGTCATTTGTGCAGAGAGGATGAGCCAGAGTTTGATTTAGAGCTAGGTGCAAAGGTATCTGAAGACAGAGTTACAGAATTATTTGAACAAGATATACAGACTGTTATCCAAGATTGTAAAAAAGTCTATGATGATTGGGACAAACTACCAGAAGAAGTAAAACAGATTGTAGCAAACATGATGTTTAATCTTGGCAGACCAAGATACAGCAAGTTTAGAAAACATATACAAGCTGTTATGGACGGCAACTGGCAGGAAAGTGCAAATCAGATGCGTAACTCGAGGTGGCATAAACAGGTGCCAAATCGGGCGGAGCGTTTATGTAAACGTATGGAAGAGGTAGAAGTTTAAACTTCATTCCCCCAAGCATCCCAACCGTCTACTGTTTGCCTAGCAAATAATTCTATTCTTGGTTCATGTGATACATTTTCTATTTTAAAATACATTTGATTTGGTTTAGAGCTATGTTTGTGTCTTTTATCAAAAACAACAGTGCTTTCATTTTTTACTTTTGGTTTAAGTTTTCCTTTTACTCCAAACAAACATATCTCATGTTGTCCTCTAAAATAATATCCAATACCAAATCTATCTTTTACCCAAACAACATTTGTAATATATCTAAAACCCCAATGTTCCATAATATCCAAACCATCTTTAAGAAAATTATTTGTAACCCACATAAATAACCAACAATCATCATCAGCTATAGATTGAACAGGTAAATTTTTTATATCTTGTGTTTTCATTAAAGAATAATGTCTATCTGCACCTCTTTTTATTTTTCCACCACCACTCTCAAGCCATGGTGGATCAGCATATATTGTTTTATATTTTTTATTTGGAAATGGTATCATTAATCTTTAATTTTACTTTTTAACATTAAAAATATTTCTGCAACTAATTTCATAGCTTGATGTGATGTTAATTCATATTGTTGAAATTTATGTTTTTCTTGTTTATCACGTTCTAAAATATTAATTAATATGGGAGTGTTTTCTGCTTCCTGTGAAGCATATATAAATACTTTTTTTTCCATCATATTTGTTTAGCAGAGCCAATACCCATATCTTTAATATCATTGCCATATCTTGATTCATATTCTCTTTTAACAAGATTAGTTATTTGTTGTCCTACTTTTCTATCTTCAGACAAAGCTATTTTTTTTAATTGATTATATGTTTTAATATCAACGCTCACACTTTTCCACTTTTCATTTGAAGCCATATACTTTATCCTTTTCTTATGAATAAAACTAATATACACTATCCCATACGTTATGGGAAGTATAATAAGTATAACGCTAAAAAAACAGAGTTTATGGGATTTAAGTTTGATTCCAAATGGGAAGCAGAGCGTTATGGTCAACTTGCATCTATGCAAATGGCAGGTGTTGTTCAAGATTTAAAACGACAAGTAAAGTTTGATATAATTGTAAATGATATTAAAATTTGTAAATATATAGCTGACTTTGTTTATACATTAGTTCATGAAGATGGAAAAAAAGAAAAAATTGTTGAGGATGCAAAAGGAGTGCAAACTACTGATTTTAAAATAAAAATGAAGCTAATGAAAGCAGTCAATAACATAGAAATTAAAATTTCTAAAAAAAAGTAGTTGACATTTTTGTGGGAAATTCCCATGTTATAAGTTCCTAACAATTAAATGAGGTGTACTATGTCAAAAGTAGAATACATTGATAAGTTTAATCTTGCTGAAACACAAGCACGATTAAATGATAATCTTAAAAAAGCTCAAAAAGATTTACAAGACTTCAATAAATTTCTTGAAAATAGATATACAGAAGAAGCACAACAAGTGCTTAATGAAGGCGGTAAAGACTTTGGTACTGCTAATCTTATGGAAGGGAATACGCAAGTTAAAGTAGAGTTGCGTAAAAAAGTTGCATGGGATCAAGAGGGTTTAATAAAATATCTTAATACACTTAAAGCTGAAGATGCAGAACATTTATCTAAAGTTTCTGTAACTATACCTGAAGCTAAATATACCAATGCCTTACCTGCTATTCAGCACGAACTTAAAAAGTTCCGTACTGTTTCGTTGCAGGGTGTAAAAGTAACATTTGAGGGAGATGAATAATGTTTAATATTATAGAAAAAAATATTTTCTGTAAAATGGATGAAGATGGCAGATCAAAATGGAAAGATATAAAAAAAGATTTTTTTAAATTACTTCCATACTATGGTTGCAACCTTAACTCTTTCCATGAAAAATATCCATTGTTAAAACAAAGATGGAATCGTATTGAAAATAATCATTTTCTTGAAAAAGATATGTTTGATTTTAAACAAGATGTTATTTTTTTATATAAACTTATAGAAAATAAAAAACGTAATTGTTTTAAAAATATTATTCAAGATATTAAAGATAATCCCAAGAATGTAAGTAAAAATGCATTAATAGATTACTTACCTAAAATTTATTTTGAAACGATAAGTTCTATTCGTAAATATAGAAATGAACTTTTTTTAACTTTAAACTTAGAAAGATAATATATGTTAAAAATAATTTCCGCAGAAGACCGTCTTAAAGAAAAAAGAGGTCATAAAATAGTTATCGTTGGAACTAGTGGTGTAGGCAAGACAACTCTTGTCCGCACCATGGATTCTGAAAAAACTTTGTTTATGGACTTAGAAGCAGGTGATGCCGCCATTGAAGGGTGGCCTATAGATGTTATTCGTCCTAGAACGTGGCAAGAGTGTCGTGATTTTGCTTGTTACATTGGTGGACATAACCCTGCTTTAAATGATGACCAAGTATATTCTGAAGCACACTATCAACAACTTTGTAAAGAGAAAGGCAATCCTCAAGAATGGTTGTCTAAATATGACAGTATATTTATTGATAGTATTACCGTAGCAGGTAGATTGTGTTTTCAATGGTGTCAAAGTCAACCTGATTGCAAAACCTCTAATGGCAGGCTCGATACTCGTGCCGCCTATGGTATGCAAGGTCGTGAAATGATGGCTTGGCTTACGCATTTACAACATATTAGAGATAAAAATGTTGTATTTGTTGGAATATTAGATAGTCGTACAGACGATTACGGTAGACCAATACATGACTTACAAATAGAAGGCTCAAAAACGGGTCGTGAATTACCAGGAATTGTAGATGAAGTAATTACTATGGCAGTAATGCCTGGTGATGAAAATACTCCACCATTCCGTGCTTTTGTATGTCATACTCTAAATGAATGGAACTATCCTGCAAAAGATAGGTCAGGTAGTTTAGATTTATTAGAACCACCTCATTTAGGTAATTTATTACAAAAGATGTCTGGTAATACTAATGTTGAGGATCGTGTCTTAAATTTTAATTTAAATAAAGAAAATGGAGAAATAAATGCTTAATTTTAATGATGTACAACCTGATAAAGGATTAGGACCAATAGAGCTTATGCCTGCTAACACAGTAGCTAGAGTTTCATTAAAACTTGAATCAGGGAGTTTAGAAATACCTGAGTTTGGTCAAGGTAATTTTTTTGTTGCAAGTCAAACAACAAAAGCAAAATGGTTGCCTATGGAATTTACTATTACGGGTGGTGAATTTAAAGGTAGAAAATTTTGGCACAAATTATTTGTTGACGGTGATAAGTTAAGTGAAAGAGGTGTACCACAAGCAAAAGAAATAGGTATGAGAACTTTACGTTCTATTTTAGAAAGTGCTCGTCAAATCCGTACTGATGATATGTCGCCTGAAGCTAATAATAAAAGGCAAATAAATTCTATTGAAGATTTAAACGGTATGAATTTATGTGTTAAAATTGGTGTTGAAAAAGGTACGAACGGTTATGCTGATAAAAATTCTTTAATCACTGCAATAACACCTGGTCAGTCAGATTATATACTTGCTGATTTGCCTAGTGAACCACAAGTTCAGCAAGTTCAACAATCTTCTTCTAATCCCACACCCGATTGGGCTAAGTAATAATTTTCTAAGATTTCTAGCGTCAACACCTTGTAGTGCGTTAGGACTATGTTTGGGGAGTACATAGGACGCAAAACTCCCCGCCACAATCGGGAGGATTAAATGATTGAATCAATTATGTGTCTAGCCATGGCGATTTACTTTGAAGCAAGAGGTGAACCCATGGTGGGGCAAGTGGCGGTTGCTCAAGTTGTTGTGAACAGAGTTAATGACCACAGATACCCAAATGATGTATGTGAAGTTGTTAAACAAGGTTATTATTATACATGGGATAAAAACAAACCTATTCGGGATAAATGTCAATTTAGTTTTTGGTGTGATGGTAAGCCTGAAATTGTAAATGACATGATGGCTTGGGGTTTTGCTATTGATATAGCTGAAGCTACAATGGCAGGCTATCTATATGATACCACAAGCGGTGCTACTCATTACCATGCAGACTATGTTAACCCTAGTTGGTCATATAAGTTCACAAGGACTGTTCGTATTAACGACCATATATTTTATAGAAGAGAGATGGAATGATACTTAGACCTTATCAAGATGTGGCAGTTAACTCTGCTATTAAATCATTAAACAAACATAAAAATACAATAGTCGTTGCACCAACGGGTGCGGGTAAAACTATTATGCTATCGTCTTTGATAGGGAAGATGCACAAGGAGAACAATAAAGTATTGGTGCTACAACACCGTGATGAACTTGTTAATCAAAATATGGACAAGTTTAAAAAGATAAATCCTAATATATCAACGAGTATTTTAAATGCTGATGAGAAGGATTGGTCAGGTGATGTAGTGTTTGCCATGGTACAAACGCTGTCAAGGCCGAACAATTTATCGAGTATGCAGCGGGTTAATTTAATTATTATTGATGAGAGTCATCATACTATAGCAAATTCTTGGTTGAATATAATTAAAGAATCAAAAGAAATTAATCCAAATGTTAGGGTAGCGGGGTTCACAGCTACTCCTAATCGGGGTGATGGCAAGGGTTTAAAGCAGGTTTTTTCTAATTGTTCACACCAAATAGAGATAGCAACACTTATCCGTGAGGGTTTTCTTGTATCACCTAAAACATTTGTAATTAATGTCGGAGTGCAAAAAGAACTTAGTCAAGTTAGAAAAACGATTGATGAATTTAACATGGACGAGGTAGCTCGTATCATGAACAAAAGACCTATTAATGAACGGGTTGTTAATGAATGGCATGAAAAAGCATCAGACCGTAAGACAGTTGTTTTCTGTTCTACAAAGAACCATGCTAAAGATTTATGTGATGAGTTTGTAAAGCAAGGTGTTCGGGCAGAAGTTCTTACAGGAGACACAAAGAAAGATGTTCGGGTTAATATGCTGCACAGTTTGTCGCATGGTGATTTGCAGGTTGTAATTAATGTGGCGGTGTTGACTGAGGGTTTTGACTCACCTCCTGTATCTTGTATTATTTTAACAAGACCTTGTTCGTATAAATCAACAATGGTGCAGATGATTGGCAGAGGTCTTCGTACCATTGATCCAGGTGAACACCCGAACATAATTAAAACTGAGTGTATAGTTTTAGATTTTGGAACATCAATATTAACTCATGGTGAGTTAGATGAAGAAGTTAACTTAGATGACGTTGCATCAAACGAGAATGGTCAAGCACCACAAAAACAATGTCCTGAATGTAATTCAGTAGTTCCTTTGGGTGTTCGTGAGTGTCCTATATGTGGTCATGACTTTGCTAAAGAAGAAGAAAAGAAGCTCAAAGAATTTAATATGACAGAGGTTGAATTAATAAATCTTTCTCCGTTTCGTTGGATTCGGGTTTTTGATACTGATAAATGTTTAATGGCATCAGGATTTAATGGCTTTGCTATGGTTGTTAATTTAAACGATACGTTTTTTGGGTTTACAAAGTCAAGAAATGATAAATTAAGAGTAGTTAGTGTAGGAACTAAGAAACAAGCTATTGCATCTGCTGACGACTTTTTAAGGAAGATTGAGAGTAATAGTAATGCTAAAAAGAATAAGCGGTGGTTAAATGAATCAGTAAGTGAAAAACAAAAGAGCATATTGATTAAAAAAGGTTATAGAATTAATCCTTTTGATTTTTCTTGGACAAAATATAAGGCGGCTTGTCTTATAAATTACTTGTTTAACAAAAAAGAAGTTGATTTTCTTATTTATAAGAAACAAAAAGAAATAAGAATACAAGAGCGGTCAGACAAAGTAAGAAGAGAAAGACTTGAATATTTAAACAGAATTTCAGGTAAAGCATACTAAACAATGATAGGTGATTAAATGCCATTAGTTGAAGTCAATATGATATTAGATTGTGAAGAAGAAGTAAAACAAGTTGGGTTTTATACACCGCTTGAATATTATGTATTAGATCGTGATGATTTATTAAAAGGTATTAAAAAAGAAATAAACAAAATGTATTTTTTGTTTACAGATTGTAATTATGCAAGTGCCATGGCCATACATGAAGGTGATATTGTTGCTTCACTTACAATGAAAAATATAAAAACAAAGAAAAATAAAATTATAACAGATTGGATAGAAGATTGTCTTATGATTCATTAAAAAAAGTAGGTAAATTGTTCGGTCAAGTAGGCTGGAATAAAAGATTTACAGAGTTGGACGAGCAAGATGTCCTGTATTTAATTTCAAGTATTCAACAAATGAAGGATATAGAAGATGACGTTAACGAAACTTATTTGGCAGCAATCTGGCTCAAATTCAACATTAGCGACAAAGAAGCAGAATTCCCATTCGGAAAAAATAAGCCGAACAATGTCGGAAATGATAGATCAAGCAATACTGGACAAACAGAAAAAACAGGAACCTAGAAAATATTTAGGTGCTTCGTCTCTCGGAGATGCTTGTTCACGCAAGATACAGTATAGGTATATGGGTAAAAAGCCAGATAAAGAGAGTGAGTTTAGTGCTAAATTATTAAGAATATTCCAGTTTGGTCATGTAATTGAAGATATGGCTCATGGTTGGATATACAATGCTGGCTTTGATCTTAAAAGCACTGATAAAAATGGCGAACAATTTGGTTTTTCAATAGCAGATGATCAGATTCGGGGTCATATAGATGGCGTTATATGTGGTGGATCAAGTGAGTTTAAGTATCCTATGTTATGGGAGTGTAAATCTGCTAATGACAGGAGTTTTAATGAGTTTGTTCGGAAAGGTGTAAAGCAAGTTAATTTAACGTATGCTTCACAGATTGCTTTATATCAAGCATATATGGATTTAACAGACAATCCTGCTTTATTTACGGTTGTTAACAAAAATACTTGTGAAATTTATATAGAATTTGTTGATTTTGATAAAGAGTTAGCTCAAAAGACAAGTGATAAAGCTGTTGAAATTTTAACAGCAGTGAAGCATGATGAAATTTTACCAAGAATTGCTATGGATTCAGATTATTTTTTATGTAAAAGATGTGAATTTAGAAATACTTGTTGGAATTAAACCCGAACAATTTAGGGATTGCTCGGGTCTAGGTGTAAATGGTATATAGGAGTACAATATAATGCGTATAGTGCCTTTTGACAACACTAAATATAGTGTTACAGCAAAAGAATTAGTTGATGAAATATCCAGAAAAGTACCAAGTCAGGTGCAAATAGATGTTCTTCGGGAGACTTTTCCACAAGGTCAGGTTAAAGGTCATTTGTTTTCAATCGGGTCTTTACAGGGAGAAGCGGGTAAATCTTTAAAAATAGATATTGATCCTCGGAGTCCATACTTCATGAAGGGTCAAGATTTTAATGGTAGTGATGGTGTTGGAGGTATCGTCAAGATACTGATGGAAGGTAGAAACATGAAGCTATCAGAAATTAAGAAGATGTTTGCAGACTACCTGGGGGAAACAAGCAACTTTGTTCGGCAGCAGCCAGCAGAGAATCCTGTAAAAGTCCAGATCAACTGGCAAACACCATACGATTCGGAGTATTTGTACAAAAATTCTGAAGGTCAGGTTATATGTGCTGTGCGTAAATACCTTGTTCGGGATAATTCAGGTAATCCTGTACTGGATACACACGGTAAACCTAAGAAAGAATTTAGGCAGTTTACTGGTAATCACCCATATCCTCGCATGCCTGATGTTAGACCATTGTATAATATCCCGAACATTTTAGCTTCGGATACAATTATCTGGGTAGAAGGTGAGAAGTGTGCAGATGCACTAAATAACTTAGGTTACACAGCTACTTGCACCATGGGAGGTGCGGGTATGCTCACTAAGAAGTCAGCATCACAGTATGACTTTTCTCCATTGCAAGGCAAGGAGCTCATCTTATGGGCTGATAATGACAACGCTGGTAAAAAATTAGCTGAGCTGGTTCAGGAGTTAGCCCTGAACGCTAATGCTAAATCAGTCAAGATGCTTACACTTCCTCGGGGTAAACCTGAAAGATGGGACGCTGATGACGCTATTTCTGAGGGTTTTGATATTAATGGCTTCCTCAGTACACCTAATAATGTAACAAAACATAATATTAACCTGCTGGACGATAGTATGCTGGTATCCAGATTTACTGGCGTTGCACCCGAACAAAAATTTATAGTAGATTCTACGTTTCCGCTCGGGGTTCCTATAATTTTATCGGCAGCGGGTGATGCTGGTAAGGGTATGTTAACACTAGATTTGGCTATGAAGGT